>Ga0105355_10000351_pt1 | contig 41862 bp, 39 predicted proteins | sample GOMGulsemesocosm_2_FD_83508 | JGI IMG/M metagenome (GOLD analysis project Ga0105355, IMG submission 83508) | Methane-oxidizing microbial communities from mesocosms in the Gulf of Mexico - GOM9C Gulf of Mexico | ecosystem: Environmental > Aquatic > Marine > Cold seeps | place: Gulf of Mexico...
ATTGATTCTCTGTTGGCTGAGACTGAACTTGAAGAGGATACACTCGATAATACAGGTGAGTCAGTAGACAGCGATGATATTGACTCATTATTGGCAGATACCGAGCTTGAAGAGGACATCCTCGATAATACAGGTGAGTCAGTAGACAGCGATGATATTGACTCATTATTGGCAGATACCGAGCTTGAAGAGGATACACTCGATAATGCAAGTGAGTCAGTGGACAGCGATGATATTGATTCTCTGTTGGCTGAGACTGAACTTGAAGAGGATACACTCGATAATACAGGTGAGTCAGTAGATAGCGATGATATAGACTCATCGTTGGCAGACACCGAGCTTGAAGAGGATACACTCGATAATGCAAGTGAGTCAGTGGACAGCGATGATATTGATTCTCTGTTGGCTGAGACTGAACTTGAAGAGGATATCCTCGATAATACAGGTGAGTCAGTAGATAGCGATGATATTGACTCATTGTTGGCAGAGACCGAGCTTGAAGAGGACATACTCGATGATGCCGATGAGCCGCTAAGCAGTGACGATTTAGATGCGTTAATGACAGAATTCGAGCTTGATGATGAAGCAATCGATGGAACATTAGATGAAGATTCGTTCGACAATACAGACGAACTGCTTAAAGAGCATGATGATGCCGAAGATATCTCAAGCGTTGATGAGTCACAGCAGTTATCAGATGAAGAATTAGTTGCCCTGTTAGGGGAGCAGGAAGATCTCGCACCTGATCGCTCTCAAGCACATGAGATCTATAACCGTGACACTGTCGGTCAGCCCTACCTAATGACTCAGGAAGTCGATGATTTTTCTGCCCAGGCTAGCCAAGAGGCACAACATCTGGTGGATGCACTTGATGGTATGAGTAACGCGGGTGTTCCAGGCATTAGCGCGAGCAACGAAGAGCTTGGTCAACTCGATAATATTTTGGCCGAAAATAGCGACCAGGATCAGCAAACGTTGGCACCAGTCAGTATTGCTGAGTCTCAATTAGCTCAAAGCATGGCTGAGTTTGAAAAGTCAAATGAACAAACGTCGACTGAAGTAGCGCTTGATGAGACTGAACTTGCGTTAAATGAGCAGTTAGACAAATTCGAACAAGAGAACAGTTTCATCGATATCGATAAACTATTAAACGAGTCGGCTCTATCGAGTGAAGAAGTTGAACCGTATAAAGATGTCGATCTTGATACCGGCTTAGGCGAGTTTCCTGACGTCTTGCCAACAGGCGATCCTGTCGATGTGGATGATGATCCAAATAACAGCGCGAAGAAGCTCGATCTGGCCCGTGCTTATCTTGAAATTGAAGATCAAGATAGCGCGTTGGAAATACTCGAGCATGTACAAGAAAACGGCGATCCAACGCAACAGAAAGAGGCTAAGCGTCTGTTAAGTAAAATAAACAGCTAAACTGTCACTTTTTACTATTATAAGGCGCATTATTTCGAGATAATGCGCCTTTTATTTATGGGTGGTTTAGTCTATGCGCATCGCACTAGGTGTTGAATATGATGGCTCAGCGTATTACGGTTGGCAGCGGCAAAAAGACGTGACCTCTGTACAGCGGGTAGTTGAGAAGGCGCTGTCGAAGTTAGCCAATGAACCAATAACCGTTCAATGCGCAGGCCGTACAGATAGTGGTGTTCATGGCACGGGACAAGTGGTACATTTTGATACCACCGCAGTACGCGGAGAGCGAAGCTGGACGCTGGGAATTAATACCTATTTACCCGATGATATCGCCATTCGCTGGGTAAAGTACGTGCCAGATGATTTTCATGCACGCTTTAGCGCTACGGCCCGCCGTTATCGTTATATTATTTGTAATACCGCATTACGCCCTGCAATCTTAGCTAAGGGATTAAGTCATTATTATCAGCCACTTGACGTAGACTTAATGCAACAGACTACGCAGTATCTGATTGGCGTACATGATTTTACTTCTTATCGTGCTCTGCACTGCCAAGCGCACAGCGCAGTACGAGATTTACACCATTTAAGCATTAGGCGCCAAGGTAATTTTATCATCGTCGATATTAAGGCCAATGGTTTCTTACACCATATGGTGCGAAATATTGTTGGCACCTTGATTAAGATAGGCGAGGGCAGTCAACCACCCGTTTATGCACAGCAGGTACTCGACGCGCAAGACCGCGCTCAAGCGCCGACAATGGCAAAAGCAGGGGGATTATATTTAGTCGAAGTTGATTACCCTGAAGTTTTTGAGCTACCACGCCCAGCCCCTGGACCACTGTTTATCAACGATTAGGATTACTTGATAGCAAACGAATAACAAGCCCGCGATGAAGTGCTGCCATCAATCAGCACACTTCATCGCGGGCTTTTTTATGCTATCGCACCACAAACCTCTCGACAGAATTAGACAGAATTCCAGCTTGTTGTGATACTTCTTCACTCATCTGAGCGTTTTGGTCTGAAGATACTGATGTTTGCTCGGTGACATCTCTGATTGAAACAATGTGTTTATTAACTTCACCGGCTACCGCACTCTGCTCTTCAATCGCTGCAGCGATTGATGTTGTCATGTCTAAAATCGTTGAAACATCTTGTGTTATTTCCCCTAACATACTACCAGTACTAGCGGCTTGCTCTGCGCTTACCTTACCTTGAGTGCGACATTGTGCCATCAAATTAACGATTAGTGTGGTACGCGTTTGGAATTGCGCAATGATTTCTTCTATTTCTCGGGTCGAGTGCTGGGTCTTACTGGCTAAAGAGCGAACTTCGTCAGCAACCACGGCAAATCCTCGCCCCTGTTCGCCGGCACGCGCGGCCTCAATCGCAGCGTTTAACGCCAACAGATTGGTTTGGTCGGCAATCCCGCGAATGACATCTACCACTGAGCCGATGCTCTGACTATCCTTTTCTAGCGCGGCCACTTCATTTTCGGAGTTTAGTAGGTTGTCGGTGAGTGTATCGATCTGGATGATTGTTTGATCAACACCTTGCTGGCCAAGTAGCGCATTGCTGTTGGTTACTTGAGCCTTGGTTGCTGTATCAGCCGTATTGCCAGCTATTTCGTCAATGGTAGCGACCATTTCAGTAACTGCGGTGGCGACCATGTCAGTTTCTACCATTTGGCTTTGTACACCTGTCGTGGTGATTGCGACGTTTTGGGCTAAACTTTCGGTGGCACCATTAAGCGAAGACACAGATTGGTCAACTTCTAAGATCAGCGACTGAAATTGATTAACCATCTCATTAAAGTGTGTCGCCATCTGGGCTATTTCATCGTTGCAACTATCTTGCGCTCTAAGGGTTAAGTCTTTACTAGTCCCTATTTTTATCATTAGTAAGCGTAATGCGTTAATAGGCTGCAATATACTGCGCATAGTAAGTAAAGATAGGGTAACAGTAATCAAGAAGGTTAAACAAAATAAGCCGAACATCACTAGTTTGATGCGCGCTTTACTCGCATCTATTTCCTGAGCGTTTTGGGATATTATCTCTTTTAATAGTGACTCGGTTTGGTGAACTGTGGTGCGCATTTCACCGAGTAATCCTGATGAAGAGTCTAAACCATATGTGCTAAAGGCAGTGGCTAAGGCGTTAAAATTGTCTGCATAGGCAGCCACGGCCACCAGGTCAATTGAGCCGGTGGGCGCTCTTTTTAATTGTGACAACGCCTCATTGACTTGGGTAATGTAAAGAGGCGCTTTACGCAGTAAAAAATCTTTCTCTGCACGGCGCAAACTTAAAATATTGTTTTTTAATGCAAGGTCATTACCGGCGACACTACGCCGTAAGGTTTGGGCTGTGCGACTAAGATCGCCGAACATGCCGAGCTCTTCGTTATAACCAATATTTTTTTGTAGTGCGACAAGGGCGTGAAATTTCGCCTGGTAATTGGAGATAACCCGCTTGAATTGGGTAATTTGAACCGTTGATAGCTCAAATGAGTTAAATATTGCACTTAGTTTATCGGCATCGAGCAGCAATTGACGGGTATGTTGGTCGAATTTAGTGCGATATTTGTCGTTTTTTCGCGCTAGAAAGTCTTTTTCATCCCGACGTAGTTCTAACACGCCCTTGTCGATACTAGCGGCCACCTCAATACCCTGCATAAAGTTATTCATGGTGTTTTGGCTGTAGGTTTGTAGGCCAACCATGGTGATTAAGCTGACAATGAGTAGACTGGTACTTAGGAGGAGTTTGTGTTTGATTAGCATGGCTATTCCAAAAAAAATTACCGTATGTTGATCGCGATGAGTCGCATCACACACATAGGGTTAAAATGGCGGACCATCCTTGGAGTGCCTAGGGGTTGGGTATTCGGTCGCACAATTGATACAAAGTATAGACGAGACTTAAAACAATCAGCATCTTTATTTAGCGTCATCTAGCGAACGAACAGTTAGGCTAAATACGGTATTAATGTATCTAGCCTAAGCGTTATTAGGACTTGCTGATTTTTAGCACTTTCCAGCGTTTACCTTCCCACGTCATGGTGAGGAAGCGATCATCGGCGACTAATCCGCCATTCCACTGGCCTCGAATGTGTAGTTCAATCTTGGTGTTTTTCTTCGATTTCCTGAAGAAATCACCGCCGACATCGGAAATTTTTATGGTGGCGGAGTCTAAACGTAAATCCATCACATGGCGCTGAATCATATTTACAGTGCGATAGTGTCCGATCAGTCCGGTAAGTTTGTCCGATGCGTGTGATTGAATAATCTTAAAGTCTTTTTGGTTATAAATAGCCTCAACGAACTCATAGGCTATTTCTTCCGGCATCTTCTTAGATGCCGCGTCACCGCAGCCAAATAAGGTTAGGCTAGCGCCTACGAAAAACAGCCAAGTGACGCTGTGTTTAAAAAAAAGCTGCATATTATTCATTATCTTGTGCCTGTTTGCTCTGAATTGCGGTTAGCGCAATAGTGTATACGATATCATCGACTAATGCACCGCGAGATAAATCATTTACCGGTTTACGCATACCTTGTAACATCGGGCCGATACTAATTAGATCTGCGCTTCGCTGTACAGCCTTGTATGTTGTGTTGCCGGTATTTAAGTCGGGGAAAATAAACACATTGGCCTGACCAGCTACTGGCGAGTTGGGCGCCTTTGAAGCGGCTACATTTTTCATTACCGCGGCGTCATATTGTAAAGGACCATCGATAATAAGATCTGGACGGCGCTGCTGAGCTAATTTAGTCGCTTCGCGCACTTTGTCAACATCACTGCCGGTGCCGGAGGTTCCTGTTGAGTAGCTAATCATCGCGACCTTGGGAGAAATACCAAAAGCGATGGCAGAATCTGCAGATTGTATTGCGATCTCTGCTAGTTGGTCCGCTGTTGGATCGGGATTAATAGCACAATCACCGTAAATTAACACTTGGTCGGGTAACAGCATAAAGAATATTGAGGACACCAGGTTAGAGCTTGGCGCTGTCTTGATTAGCTGTAATGGTGGTCGAATCGTATTTGCGGTGGTATGAATTGCGCCAGACACCAATCCGTCGACTTCTTGTTGGGCTAACATCATGGTGCCTAGCACAACATTATCTTCCAGTTGCTCTAGGGCGACTATGTCTGTTAAACCTTTGTGCTCTCTAAGCTTTACCATAGCTGCTACATATTGTTGACGTACCTGCGTTGGATCGATAATGCTAACCATGCTCCCGAGCTCGACCCCCTGTTGTTTGGCAATCAGCTGAATGTTCTCAGGATTGCCAAGCAGGATACAACGAGCGATATTTCGCTGGCCACAAATAGAGGCTGCCTTTATTGTACGCGGCTCCTCACCCTCAGGTAACACCACTGTTTTGTTGGCCTTGCGTGCCATTTCGGTCAGTTGATAGCGAAATGCAGCTGGGGACAAACGACGTTTTCTGCTCGACGCCTTGGTTAATGAACTAATCCAGTGTTTATCGATGTGGCTGGCCATAAACTCTTGGACTTTGCTAATGCGGCCGCTGTCATCTTCTGGCACTTCGTGGTTAAAACTCTGTAAATCGATAGAGGTTTGCCAAGTATTGGTATCAACCAATAGTATGGGGAGCCCTGTTGCCATGGCCTGCTGACAAAGTTTCATCACGCTTGGCTCAGGTTCATAGCCATTAGTGAGAAGCAGCGCGCCTATTTTCACGCCATTCATTGTCGCTAGACAAGCAGAAACAATCACATCACTGCGATCACCTGATGCGACTAATAATTTGTCGGCAACAAAAACATCCACCATGTTAGGGATGCTGCGGGCACAAAAACTAATACTGCGAAGGCGGCGGGTATGGATCTCTCCCTCGTTAATCATTTTGGCTTTAAGGTGATTTGATAAGTCAATCACCCGCGGCGCGGTGATCGCTTCATTCCACGGGATATACCCGAGTACTCGAATGGGACTGCGACCAAATAGCTGGAAAACATCCATTTGATTTTTATTGTTGGTTTTTGAGGTGCCAGCAAGATCTGGACGGATCACGCCATTCTCGTCAATAGGCGCATTAATTTGGTTGACTATACAGCCCAATATACGCTCTGAATCAGTGCCGCCGAAGCTTTGACATGCAATCTCTAAACGCTCTTTTTGTTGTAGGGCATTATCGGCGCCTGGTGAGGTGACGAAAACGACTTCTGCATCCAGCGCCTTGGCTATTTGATTGTTAAGGCGCGCCGAGTATTGTTGTTTTCGCGTGGGCACTAGCCCTTCAATCACCAGAATATCATTACCTTCAAGCGCTTGATTGGCTCGTTCAACAATCTCTTCTAATAATCTTGAGGCTTTATCTGTGCTAACTAGGTTGGCCACATAACCTTGGGTGAAAGGTATAGGCGGCTTGATATTAGGGTTTTGGCCAATGATAGCGGAAGAGCGCTCCAAGCCATTTTCACCATTGCTCGGTTGAGCTACTGGCTTGAAAAAATTGACCTTGATGCCGTGACGCTCCAATGCATGAACGATGCCCATGCTCACAGAAGTAAGTCCAACCCCGAATCCTACGGGGACCAACATGATAGTTCTTGGCATAGCTATTATTCCTTGTCGCTTGACGCGCTAGTAGTAAGTCTAATCGCATCTTGCGCGATAACGAGTTCTTCATCGGTGGGAATGACTAAGGCTTTGGGCCCTTGGTTAGTGGTAATTTGCCCCCCTTGGCCAAAGCGCGCAGTAGTATTGGCGGTAGGGTCAAGCTCAAAGCCAAAGATAGTTAGCATTGCGAGTACCTTTGCGCGGATGGTGTCAGAATTTTCGCCGATGCCACCGGTAAAGACTAAAGCATCGAGACGCCCTAACGGCACGGTATATGACGCAATATATTTAGCCAAACGGTAACAAAAAATATCCAGTGCGAGTTGCGCGCCAACATGACCCTGCTGTGCATTCTCTTCAATGACACGGCAATCATTGGATAACTCCGAGATGCCTAATAAGCCACTTTCTTTATTGAGTAACGCAGTGACTTGAGCCTGAGAATAGCCCAGTTGGTCGATTAAATAACCTGAGATTGCCGGGTCGATATCGCCGCAACGCGTCCCCATCACTAAACCTTCCAATGGCGTTAGGCCCATGCTGGTATCGACGCTCTTACCATTTTTTATTGCGGTAATGCTGGCACCATTGCCAAGATGCGCGCTGATAATATTGAGTTGTTCAAGCTCAATATTAAGCAGTTTTGAGGCTTGCGTGGCGATAAAAAAATGGCTGGTGCCATGAAAACCATAACGTCTAATGCCATGTTCACTGTAGAGTTGATGGGGCAGCGCATATAAAAATGCATGCTTTGGTATTGATTGATGAAACGCTGTATCAAATACTGCCACTTGTGGCAATGTATCAAAAGCGAGCTGACAGGCCTTGATACCGATGATGTTGGCGGGGTTATGCAAGGGTGCTAACTGCGATACTTGCTCTATTTGCGCTAAAACCTGAGAATCGATCAATACCGATTGAGTAAATTTTTCGCCGCCGTGTACTACGCGATGACCGATGGCATTGATTTGATTGGTCAACCCCAACTGGTTTAGTAGGGTCACCAAGCTGTCGATTGCTTGTTGGTGTTCGGTATTGGAATGCAAATCGATCGTCTGCTTATTACCTCGATATTTAAAGCGTATAAAGGGAGCTTGGCCCCCTAAGGAGTCGGCGAGGCCGGAAAGAATTTGCTGTTGAGTCAGGCTATCGATAAGCGCAAATTTGAGTGATGAGCTACCGCAATTAAGGACAAAAACCAATTTATTGGACATGTATATTCCACAGAAAAACGAAAAATAAGCGCTATCCCTGATGACCAAAGCCAGCGCATGGTTGACATCAATTAACCTAACATAGTCTATTTGCTAAAGGCGCATAACTACTTAGGTTAACCACGATGACTTTATTTACGCAAATGTGGCAATCATCCACATTTATCTCTACAATAATATTTAAACAGTCATCATTGTATAGGGCGAGGCATAAATAAAGTAACCGACGTATTATACTATGGTAAAAGCCATTGACTAGTGTAGATGCGCTTAATTCTTATTTCAAATCAAAATATCTAATATATCCGTTGTTTGGTCAGTTTAACTAGATACGGCAGGGTCAAATATGCAAGAATTGAAACAACAAATTGCGCAAGGACAACAATATCTTGAGTTGTGGCCGCGTCAGCGCGAGCTTGGTGCGATTTTTATGGAGCCACGCATAATTGCGTTGTGTTTGTTATTACAGAAAGTCGCGCCAATGATTGCCTGCCTTTCTTTTGTGGTGCAGTTTTTGTACTTTGGCACTGAAGTCATTCCACGCGCCTTAGCGATGTCTTTATTGGTGGTTAGCATGCCATACCAAGGGCTAATGTGGTTGGGGCATCGGGCAAAAAAGCCATTGTCACGAGGGCTAATCAATTGGTGTAGCGAGGTTCGCACCCAAATGGTTAATGCAGGCATGACGGTCAAGCCGATAAGCACTAAGGCCTGTTATATGGATATGGCGCAACTGCTTAACGATGCCTACACTAAACTCAATAAGGCGTTTGAATTACCTTAACGCCACCCGATACTACATTGGTCAACGCGAATTCATTCTTAATTAATGGGCTTTAGTTTTTGATAGTCTTTTTTCGTTAGGAATTCATTAAAACAATCACTTAGTCTATCGGTCTCTGATAACACTGTTTTCCAATATCTGATTCTCTGACTGGGCTCCATCTTAGTAAAGTCACTACGATCAGGGATTTTGGAAAAGGGCAGTGATTTAATAAATTTCTGTGACGGAACCAGCATGACGACATTTTCGTAATTTTCAGGTTTTACTTTTCTGCTCAAATTTTTGTCGAACCATCCTGCCTTGGGCTGGGCATTAAAATGTGGGTACAATATTAGCCCATCATCATTCTTTAACTTAAAGTCAAAGTGATAATCGACAATTCCACCATCCCTGTACATGCCTTTTGGCGCTCCTTTGATGTCTTTGATCCCTTGCATCACCAGTGGAATAGATCCCGATGCCAACAATGCGTCTTTTAGATTGCTTGCGGATAGATTGGTGTAATGGGTTGTGAAATTGCAATAATCATCGATAAGCAACGTGCTCGATGGCGATTTGAATACGAATCGTTCATATTGATTGTGCAGTAATCGTCGGTCAATTCTGTTTAACACCATGCTTTTCGCCAATCCTAAAAGAAGCGCCGCTTTATTTTCGGAACCAACCAAACCGTTGGTGCTGTTGACCAAAAAGTGCGCCCTATAAATTTCATTTGTAAGGATCTCGTCGCTGCCGTGGTCACCTAAGACATAATCTAATAGTTGGCGAGCCTTGGTTGTTATTTCTTCTGGTGTAGCATTAGCTGAATACACCGTTTCTGAATATGATTGGGCTAGTCGTGAAATCGCAGCGACCGGATCCTTTTGCGCAAAGCAAGCGGCACGAAAAGCACCAGCAGAAGAACCAATTATATTCAATGTTGTTTGCCTTGGCTTAAAAAACTCACCGAACACATACTTATCTAACGAGAATAGTGAGAACCATTTGGGGCCACCGCTCGCTCCTAAGAAGGAAGTGAACAAGTCTTGTTTAAAGCCCTGTTGTTCAATGGTTTTACGCGCTGCTTCTCCAGCATATATATCTAACATTATTGGTTCTTCCTGTTAATAATCAACCTAAGTAAGACTGTTATTGCTTAGTGGGTAATTGACTTTCAACACATCATTAGTGCCTACCAGACAGCCTGTTATTGAGTAACCCGATATAGATTGATAACAAAATCGAGCTCGATGGTGAGGTTGGCTGCATTTGCAATTTGCTCGGTGACGCACTCATTAGCGCGCCACGCGAATGGTGTCATTTGCAACAGAGCGATACGGTGGGCCGCTGTCGGTGTGATTTCATAACTTAGGCGCTGCGACTGGGCTAACGAGAATCCAGTAAATTGGGTGTCCTGTGTATCATGTTCACGTACGTCTTGGTAAATAAATTCGCGCAGTTGCCATAAATGACGCGCCGCCGGAGTAACCGTTAGCAGCAGTCCCTTATCGGTTAACACGCGTAATAATTCATCATCGTTGGCCGGTGCATAAACTTTCATGATTAAATCGATGCTACTGTCTGACAGCGGTAATTTATCAGAACTAGCGACGGCATAATGACCGAGCTGATCGGCTTTAGCCGCCTTGATGATGGCTGGCTTAGCGATATCGATACCGTATTGGTTTATGTTTGGTAAATGTTGCTTGATCTGACGCGAATAATAGCCTTCGCCGCAGCCGATATCGAGCATCGTCACTGGGGGAACAAGCTGTAGTGCCTCAATCGTTTCGGCTAGTTTTTGGGCGAGGGGCTGATAATAGTCACCGGCCAGAAAATCACTGCGCGCCGCAATCATTTCTTTACTATCACCAGGCTGTTTCGACTTTTTATGCTGCACTGGCAATAGGTTGTAATAACCCTGCTTAGCCCGGTCGAACTGGTGATTGTTGCCACAGCATAAACTGTGTTGTTCGGTGGATAGTTGCAGTGGACTTTGACATATCGGGCAGTTGTATTTCATCTTTATTCTTATGTGTTGTTAGCGTTGCCATCAGTCGATTAGCCGAAAAGGAAAATGTGGCAAATGACCAGCAACCTCTAATGAGATAATAGCGGCATTGTAGGTGAGTTTAGCAAAAATGGCTAATCCAAACGGTGCTGGCATAGCTAATCTTAAGCAAATTTATAATGCTTTTTCAAATAAGGCCACATCATGATGTTGGCCATGTTTCTCGCCGACTTGTGAAAGCAATCCAACTTGATTAAAGCCTAACTGTTGATGTAATTTATCCGATGCTAGGTTAGGTATTGTTATCAGCGCATAAACACGATGATAACTAAGTCGCTTAAGCTGGCTTAGCAGCCGTTTATAGAGGCAACGTCCGACACCTTTAATACTGCAATCATGCGCTTTATAGATGGTAACTTCGGTGGAGTGATTGAAGGCGGCCTTGGGATTATAAGCGCTATTGTAGGCAAACCCTATAACCTTCCCTTGATATTGCGCGACTAAGATGAGGTAGCGTGAATTTTGCTGCATTTGATTAAACCAGTTGGTTCTACGCGCCATATCCCAAGGCTCAATGTCAAAGGTGATCGCCGAATTTAGAATGAAATAATTATAGATATCATTTATTTGGGATAAGTCAGCAACGGTCGCCAAACGCAAAGTAATCATGATGAATAGATCTTTATCTGGATTAAACAAATAGTTTGTTTAATTTTTGAAGAGCTGTCAAGACAGCAAGTAACAAAAGCACTCAAATATTGCGCAACGAGAGAGTTGCGCAATATCATCGCCGACTTAGATTTCGAAGGTTGACCAAATTGGCGCGTGATCCGATGGTTTTTCAATACCGCGTAATTGATAGTCTATGTCCGACTCTAAGCAATATTGACTCAGGCCAGGGGTTGCGAGCACCACATCGATACGTAAGCCGCGGTTATCATCAAAGCCACGTGAGCGGTAATCGAACCAGCTATAAGCTTCTTCACGTTCAGGGTGGAGTAAGCGGAAGGTATCTTCAAGCCCCCAGCCTTTTAGTGTGGCTAGCCATTCGCGCTCTTCCGGTAGGAAGCTACACTTTCCGGTTTTTAGCCAGCGCTTGGCGTTGTCTGGGCCAATGCCAATGTCGATTTCAGCGGGAGAAATATTAATATCGCCCATCACGATAACGTTTTCCTCGTTACTGTGGTTGGTAACGAGGTAGTGTTGCAAGTCTTGGTAGAACTTTTGCTTGGCAGGGAACTTGAGTTCATGACTGCGATTTTCCCCTTGTGGGAAATAGCCATTGAGCACTCGTACCTTATTACCAGATTTGGTGGTCACCGTCGCCATTATCATTCGGCGCTGTGCATCTTCATCATCACTAGCCCAGCCATACTGCACATCTTCGACGTCAAGATTGGTCATTAGTGCAACGCCATAATGTCCTTTTTGACCATGATAGAATACTTTGTAGCCCATCGCCTCGACAGCTTCTAATGGAAATTGTGGGTTATCCACTTTTATTTCTTGCAAGCCAATAACTTGTGGCTGGTGCTTATCAATTAATTGTTGCAATTGATGTAAACGGGCACGCAGTCCGTTGATATTAAATGAGACAACTTTCATAATTTAATTCTTTTTGGTAATGGATAAACACAAGCCGTGTTTATCTAAGTGATAGTTACTGGCAGCACGGTATCGTTATTCTAAACTGCTCATGGCGTACTAACAACAAAAATAGCCGTTGTTTATGCGCCATTAGTCCGGGTTAACCGAGGTAAATTCCGGAATTAGGGAATGGACTAAGGTATTCCTTTACATGGGGTTGAAGAGTCTCTGCTGACAGCGCCTGCTCAATCTTAATCTCTTCGGCAGAGGTATCAATAATCGCCGCTTCCTGGCGCTGAATATTTTCATCGAACACCATGACATGTGGGTTTAGTATATTCTTTGCCGTTACCGTCATCACGATACCAATTTGGCCATTGCTCAATTTAACATAGGTGCCTGGCGGGAAAACCCCCATGGTCTTAATAAATGCGCCAATGTGTTGTGGGTCGAATAACGAACTCTTAAATTTGTAGATATACGAGAGGGCCTGTGCTGGGCTCTTAGGCTTATCATCATTATAAGGATAGCGCTGCTTTTCATAATAGTTAACCAAGGAAACGATCAACGAATTACCTTGTAGCTGCGCGAGTTTTAAACCTTTTGGGTAACCGCTACCATCGGCAAATTCATGATGTTGCATGATAGCCTGCTTGATATTAGTATTGATCTCGGGGCAATTGTTGAGTAGCTCAACGCTGTATTGTGGGTGTTGCCTAATAATATAACGCCGCTGTTCACTGCCAATGGTTTTGCTGTTGTAGATATGGTTGGGGATTTTTAGTTTACCCACGTCATGGAGCAGACCCGCCAATCCCAATTCGATGATCTCATGCTCTTTCAACTCGATATATTTACCGATCAGCATCGACAATACGCACACCGACACCGCATGTGAATAACGGTCGCCCTCGTTGCGCTGATCATTAACGAGATGTAATACTAAGTCACCTTTTTTACTCAATTGCTCGGCAAGTTCACCGATAACTCCCTGCGCTGTTTCGATCGCCTCTAGTGGTCTATCCTGAATCTTATTGGTTAGGGCATGGACTTTGGCTAACGCAGTTGCATAGTTATCTTGGCATTTTTGAAGCGAACGACGATAGATTTGCATCGCTTCAATCTGCTGCGCCTTAGCCTCCGATAGTGCTAATAACTTGGCGCTTAATTCGCTATCGTCCTGTCCATCATCACCTAAGTCGACATGGGGCATCGGCAGTGGCGTCGCCTTGCTTTTTTCAATATTGACATAGACAAAGTCATAGCCAGCTTTATCGATGATATCAATCTGCAGTTGGCTGGAAATCCGAAATTTATTGAAGATAAAAGGATGATCGCTCCAACTGCCGGGCATCTCAATAAAAATGCCCGGCTGGAGAAGGTTTACCGCTAACTTTAAACGCTTTTGTTTTACGCTCACGATTGCATGCTTAGGGTAATACCTTTTTATAAGGCTTTACGATGACGTGATCGTAAACACCTGCATCGATGTAAGGATCTGCATCGGCCCATGTTTTCGCTTGGACCAACGATTCAAACTTCGCAATAACCACCGAGCCGGTAAACCCTGCTTCCCCTGGTTCTTCACTGTCTATTGCGGGAGTAGGACCGGCGACTAACAAACGACCTTGCTTGCTTAGTTCCTGCAAACGCTCAACGTGAGCAGGGCGCGCGGCCATGCGCTTTTCTAAACTGTTTTCTACATCTTGGGCGAAAATAACGTACCACATATTACTCGTTCTCTTGGTCGGTGGATTCAGGCATATACTGATAAAGATAGATGCCGGTAATAATAAATAAAACGACTGTAAGACCTGATAATCCAAATACCTTAAAACTTATCCAGGTATCTAGGCTCAGGTTAAAGGCGATAAAATAGTTCAAGGCTGCGGCAAATAGACAGGCACAAAACCAGCCAATACTAACGTTGCGCCACGCACTATTTGGCGCTTGCATCTCTTTGCCCAGTAATTTTTTAGGGATGGGGTCAGAAAATAGCTGATACGCGGCAATCACCAGCGCAAATAGTGAGTAAATAATGGTTACTTTCCATTTGATGAAGGCATCATCATGAAAATATAAAGTCAAGGAACCAAATACCGCGATGGCAACCATGGCAATCCAATTGGCCTTTTCGATGCGCTTAAATAGGAGTTGCAACAACACTAGCTGTAATGCAGTCGCGCCCATGAGCACGGTGGTTGCGGCGTAAACATCAAACAGGTAGTAGGTAATAAGGAAGGCCAATAAAGGCAAAAAATCAAGTAGTTGTTTCATGGGCACAGGAGTTGGTTGTTTTTAACATTGTAATAAATAAAGCACCGCGCTGTCACTACTAATTTGCGCGCTGCCCTAATTATTTGTAACAGTAGATTAAAGAGTAGCCGCCTTCATTTGGCCGACAAACTGGCTCAGTTGCTTGAGCATTTCGTCGGGACTGTCGATATTGTTCTCGATAAGTTTTACCACAGCCGAACCACTAATAATGCCATCGGCACCGGCGCGTAGGCCATCGGCGGCATCTTGTGGCGTGGCGATGCCAAAACCAAGCAATAAAGGAGCCGCATGATGTTGCTTGAGGGTGGTGATGAGATGTTCAACCGGCATTTTTACCTTAGCTTCGGTGCCTGTTACCCCTGCTCGACTCAACAAGTAGGTGTACCCTTGTGTTTGTTTAGCGACTTGCTCTAGGGTTTGTGGTGAGCCATTGGGCGGCGCAATAAAAATACATTGCACGCCCACTTTGGCTGCTGCCGCTTTAAATGGCGCCGCTTCGCGCAGCGGCACATCGGCAACTAATACCGAGTCTACCCCTGCATCGGCGCAGCGCTGATAAAAGCTTTCGATACCGTTGCTCACCACTAAGTTGGCATACAATAACAATCCAATCGGTGTGTCGGGATGGCGCTGGCGGATCTTACTCAAAATGTCAAAACAAATTGCCGGAGTGGTACCTGCACTCAGTGCGCGCTCGCTGGCGGCCTGAATAGTTGGGCCATCGGCGCTGGGATCAGAAAACGGAATACCCAGCTCTAAGGCATCGGCACCTGCAATAACGAGGGCATCGATAATCGCCAGTGATTGTTCGGGACTTGGATCGCCAATACAGACAAAGGGGACAAACGCGCCCTGATTTTTAGATTTAAGCTTAGCGAAGGTGGCTTGATAGCGATCGAGTGTTATATTGCTCATTAGGCTTGGCCTCCATGGTTAGACTGGGCCGCTTTGGCATCAAAAATAGCGGTAACGTGGGCGAGATCTTTATCGCCGCGCCCGGATAAATTAACCAACAAGGTGGTTTCACAAGTGGCTTCCTTTGCTAGCTCATAGGCATAAGCTAGTGCGTGAGATGATTCTAGTGCCGGAATAATACCTTCACAGCGCGCAAGGCGGCCAAATGCATCAAGCGCCTGATCATCGGTAACCGATTGATAGGTAGCACGGCCAATCGCGGCCAAATGAGCATGCTGCGGGCCAACGCCTGGATAATCGAGTCCAGCGGACACTGAATATGATTCTTCGATTTGACCATCGCTATCTTGCATCAGATAGGTATAAGTACCGTGGATAATACCCTTACGGCCCTTGCCAATTGTTGCGCCATGTTGGCCACTGTCAACACCAAGTCCTGCTGGCTCTACCCCGATTAACGCGACATCCCGCTCATCGATGAAGTCATTAAACATGCCAATAGCGTTCGAACCGCCGCCGACACAAGCAATCACCGCATCGGGCAATTTGCCTTCGGCTTTTAGTATTTGTGCCTTAGCTTCTTCACCAATCATTTTCTGGAATTCACGCACCATGGTGGGAAATGGATGTGGGCCCGCTGCTGTGCCCAATAAGTAATGAGCCTCATCATAAGTCGCTGACCAGTCACGCAGCGCTTCGTTGACTGCGTCTTTTAAGGTGCCGCTGCCTGCGGTCACAGGGATAACGGTGGCGCCCATGAGTTTCATCCGAAACACGTTAGGCTGCTGACGCTCAATATCTTTGGCTCCCATGTAAATACGTGCCTTTAGGCCGAGGAGGGCACAGGCAAGTGCCGTTGCAACGCCGTGCTGTCCTGCGCCAGTTTCGGCAATAATCTCATGCTTGCCCATGCGTTTAGCTAGCAATGCCTGGCCCAATACTTGATTGGTCTTATGCGCACCGCCATGGAGCAAATCTTCGCGTTTAAGGTAAATTTTCACCAGCGGGTTGGGGCTAAAATTACGGGTTAAGGTTAACGCGGTTGGGCGACCGGCATAGTCAGTTAATAAACCCATAAACTCGCGCTGGAAGTCTTCATCGGTGGTACTGTCGATGAATGCCTGTTCGAGTTGTTCTAGTGCAGGCACTAGTATTTCTGGGACAAACATGCCGCCAAACTCGCCGAAATAAGCATTATTGTTGCTCATAATATATTTCCTAATATTCTCTAATATGTTGCATTAATTTTTTAATTTGGACTAAATCCTTGACCCCAGGGCTCGATTCTACGCCCGAGTTCACGTCCAGCCCAATGAAACCACAGCTGGCAGCCCGCTTTATGTTCTCAACGTTCAAACCGCCGGCCAACATCGCGCTGCTGCGCACATCTTTGGGGACTTGTTCCCAATCGAAGCTATGGCCAGTACCACCAAATTGGATATTGTGATCTGTGGTCACGGCGCTATCGATGAGCAGGCGATCGACCTGACTAAACTCACCAAGCTCACTTAATTGGTCGCTGCGCACCGCTAGCCATATTTGGCAGCTTGGTTTAAGCAAGGGCTTTAATTGGTCAACGTAGGCCTGATCTTCACCGCCATGGAGCTGTACTGCGGATAAATTTAAGCGATTAGCCAGATGCGCCAGCTGTGTTATCTCTTCGTTGACAAAGACGCCAATAAAGCGCAAGTCGGCAGCGGCGCAAATTTCCTGCGCCAGATCCAATTCGATATATCGGGGGGATTTCTTGGCGAAAATAAGGCCGCCATAAACGGCACCTGCTGCCGCAGCCGCAATTGCCGCCTCGGGGCAGGTTAGGCCACAAATTTTGGTCTGACCAAAAATGAGTTCGCGACACGCCAAGTCTATATTGTCCTGGCTCATTAACGAACTGCCGACCAAAAACGCGTTAACAAAAGGCGCGAGTTCGAGGATCTGCTGATGGTTTGAGATACCTGACTCAGAAATGATGATACGCTGGCCATCTATCTGCGGCGCAAAATGTTTGGTGGTATTGAGGTCGATGGATAAATCACGTAAATCACGATTGTTAATGCCAATGATTTTGGCGTCAAGGGCCAGCGCTCGCTCTAGTTCTTGCTGGTTGCTCACCTCGGTTAAGATGTCCATGTCGTAACGGGCGGCAAATTTACTTAATGCCTGATACTTTTCATCATCGAGAACCGATAGCATCAGCAAGATGGCATCGGCGCCCATGTGACGGGCCAATAATATTTGATAGTCATCGACAAAAAAATCTTTACACAAAATGGGTTGTTCTAACAAGCCGCGCACGGTCTTAACGTACTCGAAACTGCCTTGGAAATACTTCTCATCGGTAAGTACCGAGATGGCGCTGGCGTAATGCTTATAGCCTTGACATATCTCAGCCAAATTGAAGGTTTCACGGATTAATCCCTTAGACGGCGAGGCTTTTTTGCATTCGAGGATATAGCTGGCCTGATCGCCACTCAATGCTGTAAACAAACTGCGCGTAGACTTTGTTAAACCGCTAGCAATATCTGCGGCGGGATATTGCTGCTTAAGCTGCTCAATTTGCGCGGGTTTTGCCGCGACTATCTGGTCGAGTACCGTGCCGGTATGTTTGATCCCGGCAATTTGCGTATATAAATCCATATTATGCTGCTCCAAAGCGCTTGCTAGCGTTACTTAATTGTTCTACCACGCGATAAGGTGCGCCACTCTTGATGCATGTCATCGCCATGACGACGCCTTGCTTGAGGGTGTCTACTTTGCCCGCTAAATAAAGGGTGGCAGCCACATTCACGGCTACAGCCGTGTGGTGGGCGTGGGTGCCTTGACCCTTAAGCAATGCGGTTATTAACGCCGCGTTATGTTGGGCGTCGCCACCTTCGAGGGTGCTAAGCGGGTAACTGTCGATGCCAAGTTGCTCGGTGGTCACTTGGTAGCTGGTGATCTTACCATCCTTTAATTCGGCGACGTCGGTTGGGCCATGAATTGCAAATTCATCTAAGCCACTGCCATTGACCACAAGCGCATGGCTTACGCCAACTAATTTAAGCGTTTGGGCAATGGGCACGATGAGTTTGGCATCATAAATTCCCATCAGTTGAGTCTTGGGCGCTGCAGGATTGATAATTGGGCCAAGCATATTAAAAATGGTGCGGGTGGCTAATGCTTTACGCACGGGCACAGCAAAACGCACTCCTTGATGATATTGCACCGCAAATAGAAAGCACAAATTGTATTGATCTAAACAATCTCGCGATTGCTCTGGACTCATATCAAGCTTGATGCCTAAGGCCTCAAGCAAGTCTGCTGAACCTGATTTTGAAGAGACGCTGCGATTACCGTGCTTGGCGACTTTCACCCCACAAGCTGCCGCCACAAACGCGCTGGCGGTCGAGATATTGATGCTATTTGACCCATCGCCGCCTGTGCCGCAACTATCAAGAAACGGATAGTCCGGACTAGGAAAGGGTAAAGCAGCTTCTTTTAAGGCCAACGCGGCACCGGCAAACTCGTCGGGTGTCTCGCCTTTTATTTTTAGTGCGGTTAGCAATGAACTCAAGAGTATTGGCTCGATCTCACCGGCAATTATTTGGCTAAATAGCCCTTTAGTTTGCTCAAGTGTTAATGAGTCGCCTCGATAAAGTTGTTCTAATAATGGGTAACTCATAAATTGCCTTCCTGGTGAGCAATAAGGTGATTAAGCGACTGGACTAATAATCGTTCGCCATCTGGGGTTAAGATTGATTCAGGGTGGAACTGAAACCCCAATATTGTTTGCTGCTGGTTCATTATGGCCATCACAATATCATCGGTGGTCGCGACGACTTGTAAGCTCTGTGGGATCTGGTGTGCCATCAACGAATGATAACGGGCAACGGGCATCGGATTAATTAAGCCAGCAAACGGACCCTGCGCGTTGTGGGCAACGGGTGATGATTTGCCATGTACCGTTTGTGGCGCTAAGCCGATGGTGCCGCCAAAGGCCTCGATGATAGCCTGATGACCAAGACAAATTCCCAGCATTGGAAATTGATCGATACAGCGCTTAACCAGCGGCACCAAGCAGCCCGCATCACTGGGGCTACCAGGTCCCGGCGACAAGACCAATACCGGTGGTAGGTCGCTGCTGCGCATCTGCTTGATCATAAAATCAACGTCGATATCGTTGCGATAGATGGTTACCTTGGCATTCATTACCCGAAATTGGTCGACCAAATTATAGGTAAACGAATCAAAGTTATCTAACAAGAAGATATGGCAGGCGCTTAGCCCTTGGTTGCTTGAATTAGTCATCACAAAGACCTCCTTTGGCTAGGATTGCGCTTATTACTGCCTGGGCCTTGGCCCGTGTTTCGTCGGTTTCTGCTTGCGGATCCGAATCAAACACCACACCGGCTCCTGCTTGTATCGTCGCCACGCCTTTGCTGACAAACGCCGAGCGAATAACAATGCAAGTATCCATGTCACCAGCGCAATTGATGTAGCCTACGGCGCCACCATAACTACCACGGCGCTGTCCTTCGACTTGACGAATTAACATCGAGGCCTTTATTTTCGGCGCGCCGACGAGGGTGCCCATGTTCATGCAGGCTTGGTAAGCATGCAGCGCGTCCAAATTTTCGCTCAATTGGCCAGTAACGCGTGAAACAAGATGCATGACATGCGAATAGCGGTCAACTTTGAGTAATTGCGCGACCTTGCGCGTGCCTGGTTGGCTGATGCGCGCAACATCGTTGCGCGCCAAATCGACCAGCATGATGTGCTCAGCAAGTTCCTTCTTATCTAAACGCAGGTCGAGCTCCATGCGTCCATCGAGATCGGCATTGATGCTACCATCGGGATTAAAGCCGCGGCCACGGGTGCCTGCAATCGGGTATACTTCCACCTGATTCGATGCGCTGTCATATTTTAGCGCGCTCTCTGGAGATGCACCAAAGAGCACAAAGTCGCTATCTTTAATGTAAAACATGTACGGCGATGGATTGGTCGCCTTGAGTTGATTATAAGCCGCCAGCGGATTAGGACAGGCGATGCTAAATTCACGAGAGGGCACCACTTGAAAGATATTGCCCTGAATGATTTGCTGCTTTAGACCGCTGACGATGGTGTTGAACTTGTCATCACTGATATTTATGTTGACGCTGCTGGTTATTGGCGCGCCGACGATTGGCTGAGCCTGAAAATGCTCGATGGTATTAACCAACACTCGATGCTTTTGAGCAATGGTGCGTTGTTGGCACGGTGAATATTGATGTGAAATTAACTCCGCTTGGCGGGTCTGATGGTTGAGCATCAACGCATCTTCAATCAAATAAAACACAAAGTCGGGGCAGTGGTTGGCCCCGTCGGGTACTCCCGGCAAGGATTCGATGCTTGCAATCATGTCATAGGCAAACGTGCCAGCGATAAAACGGTGCTGGTCGTCGTCTCCCTTAGCCAATAGCTGTTGCAAGTCACGCAACGCGCTAAACGGTGAGGCGGCGGTTAGACGACTATCTTGGTCGAGATTGTTGTCTGGCTGAGGATACTCGAGGCTAAAACTGCTGCCTGACTGCACAGACACCAACTGCGCAAAGTGTCGTGTGAGCTGGCCCATCAACGCTTGGCCATTGTCGTTCAGCGCGTCAAAGCGCACCCGGCGGCCAACACACGTGATTTTTAACGCACTGGAGATTAATAATAGGCTCTGCAGGTTATCCTTGGAATCGATCTCACTGGATTCGAGCAGTATGACATTTTCTTTATCTGCCGTTAGTCCGGCAAAGAGTGCGCTGGGACTGTGACTGTAGCGCACCTTACTCTTTATTATTTTACTATTTATCATCGTAAATTCACTGTGTTCCATGTTAAAGCTTATAGCGAATTGTTGAAATAAAAAAACCCGCTAAAATAAGCGGGTTTTCGATTGGTTTATTTATCTGTTACACAACCAAAGACTACACCCGCGATAATTGCGAGCGCCACCAACAAAAATTTGTAAGGATGTTAAGTCTAATTTGTTGCATAATAGGGTTAATTCGTTTCTCTTTGACATATCGTTGCATTTAACCTAAAACGTTGCTGCAACAGATATTAATGTCGTTAGTAATATGGCTATAGAAGATAATAAATCGGGCCCGATGTCAAGCATCTATTTTAAACGGCCACTACTTTTTAAAGGTTTTGTAACAACATGATATTCGATCTTCATTGTCATAGCACGGTTTCAGATGGCAAATTAGCGCCACTTGAGCTGTTAGAACGCGCTGTAGAGCGTGGTGTAGACGTACTGGCATTAACCGACCACGATACCACCGATGGCATTGCCTTATTACAAAAAGAAATAAGAGATAAGCAATTAGCCATTCAACTTGTTACCGGTGTAGAGATTTCTACCTGCTGGGAAAACAAGGATATTCATATTGTTGGCCTAAATTTCGACGTTAATCATCCGTCCATGGTGGCTTACTTAGCAAGCCAAAGTGAAATTAGAGAAAATCGAGCGATGGAAATTGGTCGACGGCTGGAGCGCACCAATAAGATCGAAAATGTCTATCTTGGCGCCAAGGCTATTGCGGGAGCGGGTCAGATTGGTCGCGGCCATATTGCTCGCTATATGATCGAACAAGGGATGGTTAAAGATAACGCCAGCGCATTTAAGAAATATTTGGGCCGCACCAAGCCCGGTTATGTGCCAAGCCCGTGGCCCGATATGGCCAGCGCGATAGAGGTCATTCATCAGGCTGGCGGCCATGCCGTATTAGCGCATCCAATGGGCTACCAACTCTCTGGCAAGTGGTTGCGCAAATTAACCATCGCCTTTAAACAATGTGGTGGTGATGGATTAGAAGCGGCTGGTTGTCAATTGGCGCCGCCGCATCGCCAGCATTTGGCCAGCCTAGCACAAGAATATTCGCTGTATGGTTCGGCGGGCAGTGACTTTCATTTTCCGTCAAGCTGGATAGAATTAGGCCGAAGTTTGTATTTCGCCAAAGATGTACGGCCAATTTGGAACCTGTGGCCGCAATTTCATCAAGCATCATAGATTGCAACAATAAGGGATTTTATGAGTCAGTTTTTTTATGTGCATCCGGACAACCCACAACAACGCTTAATCGACCAGGCGATCACCATTATTAAGCAGGGTGGAGTGGTGATTTATCCTACCGATTCCGGTTACGCGATAGGTTGTCAGCTCGATAATAAGGCGGCGCTCGATAAGGTGTGTCGCATTCGTGATATCGATAAACAGCATAACTTTACGCTCATGTGCAGTGACTTAGCGCAGGTGTCTAATTACGCTAAATTTGATAACCAATGCTTTCGTGCGCTGCGAAATAATACCCCGGGACCCTACACATTTATCTTTCGCGCCACGCGTGAAGTGCCAAAACGGGTGCAAAATGCCAAGCGAAAGACCATTGGCCTGCGGGTCCCAGATAATAAAATTGCGCATGCCTTGTTGGCCACACTCGATGAACCTATTTTATCCACCTCACTGATTTTACCGGGCGAGGTGATCACCGAGTCTGATCCCGACGAAATTCGCGATAAGTTAGAAAAACAGGTGGATTTAATCATTAATGGTGGTCACTTAGGGGAACAACCTACCACCGTTATTGACATGTCTGAGGGTGAGTTTACGGTGGTGCGTGAAGGCGCTGGTGATATTAGTCCATTCGTTTAGCGTGAGCAATGTGCTATTTTATCGGCAATTAGCGCCGGATCACGATTATTTTACCTGCGCAATCTATTGCTTAGGTGATTAACTGAGTATAATGCGCGGTTATAACGTGCCATCGCAAGCGCCATCATCGATTAGACAGTAATTTGAAAAATATTGAGTTAAACACGACGTCATCAACACAAACAGCCCCTTTGGAAGCGCCGGCTCTGGCTGTCAGTGGTGCACCTATTGCGATGATTGCGGGCATACCAATGGCAGATCAGCCTCATGATTTGTTTATCCCGCCGGACGCGCTAACGGTATTTCTTAATGCGTTTGAAGGGCCGCTCGATTTATTGCTCTATTTAATTCGTAAACATAAGTTTGATATATTGGATTTACCGGTCAGTAAAATAACCGAGCAATATATGGAATATGTCGATTTAATGAAGGAGCTTAATCTCGATTTGGCGGCGGAATACTTGTTGATGGCGGCGATTTTGGCGGAAATAAAATCGCGGATGTTGTTACCGGTCGAGGTTGACGTGGATGACGATGGCTATGATCCGCGTGCCGATTTGGTTGAACGACTCAAGGAATATGAGCAGTTTAAGCAAGCTGCACTCGACCTTGATGGATTGCCAAGATTAGAACGAGATGTATTTATTGGCCAATCGCTACTTGCCGATAACATGGCGGTCACGACAGGCGTCTCACAGGTAACTCTGCAAGAGTTAACCACCGCTTTTGCGAGTGTACTTAAACGTATTGACGTCAGCGCTAGCCATCATATATCACGTGAGGCATTATCAACGCGGGCGAGAATGAGTCAAATCATGACGCAGTTGGCGCAACTGCAACCGCTAGCGTTTCATCAACTGTTTGCCGCCGTTGAAGGACGCAGTGGCGCGGTCGTTTCATTTTTGGCGATCTTGCAGCTATGTAAGGAACAGCTCATTGGTATTGCGCTTGATGGCACAGAAGTCTCTGTATTTACCCTTGAGTTAGACAATAACAATGGAACGCATATTTAGCGATGAGTGAGAAAAAACAGAAACAATTGATAGAAGCCGCCATATTTGCAATGGCTAAGCCGATGTCAATTAAGATGTTGCAACAAACCGTGCTAGCATCGTTTACTTTAAATAAAAGTCAAGTGCGTGAATTGTTAGCGCAGTTAGCGCAAGAGTATAGCGAACGCGGCATTGTGTTAACCGAAACAGCTTCGGGTTTTGTGTTTATGACACAAGCGAGTTTAAGTGAGCAATTGGCGTGTTTGTGGCAAGAAAAAGCGCCGCGTTATTCCAAGGCATTGTTGGAAACGTTAGCGCTGGTTGCCCACAAGCAACCGATAACCCGTGGTGAAATAGAAGGCTTGCGCGGCGTCGCAGTCAGTAGCCACATCATGAAGACATTAATCGAGCGACAATGGGTAAAAGTTGTCGGTCAAAAAGACGTGCCGGGTAAGCCCTCATTATATGGCACAGGCAAAGAATTTTTAGACTACTTTGGGCTTAAGAGCCTCGAGCAGTTACCCACATTACCAGAAAATCAACTCGACGCCGCCATTAGCGCCTTCGAGCAACAATAAGGTTCACCCATGAGTGAAAAATTACAAAAAGTATTAGCACGAGCCGGTAAAGGTTCGCGTCGTGAGTTAGAAAAAGCCATTGCCAATGGCGATGTTAGTGTTAATGGTAAGATTGCTAGCTTAGGTGCACGCGTTGAGCCGACAGACGCTATTCGTTTAAGCGGGATCTTGATCAATCTCGACGAGTCGCAGTCACTAATTTGTCGCGTTATCGCCTATCACAAACAAGAAGGTGAGCTATCGACCCGTAAAGATCCTGATGGGCGTGATACTATTTTTGACCGCCTGCCTAAGATCCGCAACGCGCGTTGGATTGCTATCGGCCGGTTAGACACTAACACCTCAGGGTTAATGTTATTTACCACTGATGGTGAGCTCGCGAATCGACTAACGCGTGCGAAGATGGAAATAGACCGTGAGTATGCAGTGCGCACGTTTGGCGAAGTTGACGACAAGACTATTCAACATCTGCGCGCTGGTGTGCAAACTGATGAAGGCATGTCAAACTTTACCATGATCAAACCACAGCCCGGTGAAGGACTTAACCGCTGGTATCATGTTGTTTTGGCCAATGGCCGCGACCGTGTCGTGCGTAAAATGTGGGACGTTGAAGAGGTTCAAATATCGCGCCTCATTCGCCTGCGTTACGGTAATATCGTATTAGAAAAGTCATTACCGCGTGGCGGTTGGCAGGATCTAGACTTAGCGCAAATTAACTATCTACGTAAATTAGTTGGTTTAGAAGCCGAGCTAGAATCATTTTTGAACGTGCGCGATGAGCAACGTAATAAAACAGCGCGTATTCGCCGCGCCGTACGTAAACACTCGGTGATTAAGAATCGTGAAGAAAGTGGCCGTGGTAAACCCGCGCAACGCAAGAAACATCGTCAAGCACAAAAGCCACGTACTCGTAGTTAACAATGGCGCCATCACGGCGCAATTAATCTCTGCACATATAAATCAGTTGAATTAGGTCTCTAATTCAACTGATTTATTGGCGATAATCACCGCCCGTTTTGGCGCTGGATGACCTTCAATGGTCTTGGTTGGGTCATTAGGGTCGAGAAAGTCCTTAAGCGACTCAAATTCCATCCAGTCGGTTTGGCGTTGTTCATCGAGCGTGGTGACACAGCTATCGACACAACGCACATTTTCAAAGCCTAATTTCTCTAGCCATACTATTAATGCCGCAACGCTGGGCAGAAACCATACATTATTCATCTTGCCATAACGTTCACTTGGCACCAGCACTTGGTTCTCATCCCCGTCGATAACCAATGTTTCTAACACTAATTCGCCGCCGGCACGCAGTTGATCTTTAAGCTGCTGCAAATGGTCAATAGGTGATTTTCGATGATATAACACCCCCATCGAAAAGACCGTATCAAATGCGTTGAGCTTGGGTAATCGCTCGATACCAAGTGGCAGTAGATGGGCCCGTTGATCATTGTTGGCTAAGGCGCGGATTGCCTCAAACTGAAACAAAAATAGGGTCGAGGGATCGATACCCACGGTAAACTTGGCACCATCACCGAGCATGCGCCACATATGATAACCACTGCCACAGCCAACATCCAAGATAGTGCGATTGTTTAGTGGGGTAATGTGCTGGCGCAGTCGCTGCCATTTCCAGTCACTACGCCACTCGGTATCGATCTTGATGCCATGGACATTAAACGGGCCTTTGCGCCATGGGCTGAATACGCGCAGCAGCGACTCGATTTTTTTGACCTGTCCTGGCGCTAAAGCCTCGGCATTGCCAATGCTAACACGTTCGGTCAGTTCAATATTATCGGCTGGTGTGGTGGGGAACTTAGCCAGACACTTTTGCCATTTTGGGAACTGGCCATGCTGATGTTCACGCTGCCATTGGGCCAATTGCGCCGGTAATACTTCGAGCCAGTGACTCAGTGGTCCCTTGGCGATCTGTTGATAGAAATTGGCGAAATCAATCATGGTTATTTTCCTGTGCAGGGGCTTTTATCGCAATCATTGAACTAAAATTAAAACATTGGAACCACAACTCGCTGGTGGCAAAACCCGCCGTGTGAAACCGTTGGCGATGAATGTCTAGGGTGTCGGTTAACATAACGTTTTCTAACGCATTACGCTTCTGACTAATCTCTAATTCGCTATAGCCGTTAGCGCGCTTAAAATCATGATGGAGGTCGGTCAGCAATGTTTGCGCGATATCGTTATCAAAACGCAACTTTTCCGAGACCAGTAATAACCCGCCAGGACGTAATCCTTGGTAAATCTTGCTAATTAGTGCCTGTCGCTGCGCTGGTTTAATAAATTGCAGGGTGAAATTTAAGATCACCACGCTGGCGTTGCTGATATCGATGTGCTGGATGTCATCACAGATGATCGAGACCTTCGTCTCACTCTTAAATGCATTAACATGTAATTGACAGCGCTCTACCATAGCAGGTGAATTATCGATGCCGATGATGTGACAATTACTCGCCTCGACATGACGACGCATCTCAAGGGTTGCAGCGCCTAAACTACACCCCAGATCGTACAAGGTAGAATCATCTTGCGCGAAACGCTTGGTGAGCATGCCTATGGCAGTAATGATATTACTGTAACCGGGCACCGAACGCTTGATCATGTCAGGGAAAACTTCGGCAACTTGTTGGTCAAATTGGAAGTCGCCGAGCTTATCTAAGGGGGCGGCAAATATATTATCGACAGAGTTAGTCATAGCGAGTGTGTTGTGGCTAAAAAGAGGCGTATTTTAGCCTAAGCACAGGATGCTGTCTCTTAGTGATTTAGCCAAATTGAGCGAATAGTGATCTGATTTGAATAAAAATGTTCAAATTTGAGACTTACTCAAGCTTATCGCTTACCTATTGGATTATTTTTCTTTATACTATCGTCAATTTCGACAATAGCCCTTAGGGCAACCATCAGGAAGTAAGTCAATGCGCAGCCATTATTGCGGTGAATTAAACGAATCATTAATTGGACAACAAGTAGAACTTGTTGGTTGGGTAAACAAACGTCGCGATCTTGGCGGGGTAATTTTCTTAGACTTGCGCGATCGTTATGGATTAGTACAAGTAGTTTACGATCCTGATTTAGAAGAGTCATTCGCCATCGCGAACAGCCTAAGAAATGAATTTTGCGTTAAGGTTACCGGCCTCGTTCGTGCTCGCCCTGAAGGTCAAGTCAACAAAGACATGCCAACTGGTGGCGTGGAGATTTTAGGTAAAGCGCTTGAGATTATCAATCGCAGCGAGCCGCTGCCATTATCCCTTGATGATCATCAAACCAGCTCAGAAGAGCAACGCTTAAAGTATCGTTACTTAGATCTACGCCGCCCTGAAATGACCCAGCGCCTGATCTTTCGTTCAAAGGTTACTGGTTTTGTGCGTCGTTTCCTTGAAGACAGTAACTTCCTCGACATTGAAACGCCAATCCTTACCAAGGCGACGCCAGAAGGTGCGCGTGATTATTTAGTGCCTAGTCGTACCCACAAGGGTAAATTCTTTGCCTTGCCACAGTCGCCACAGTTGTTTAAGCAATTGCTAATGATGTCAGGTATGGATCGTTACTACCAGATCGTTAAGTGTTTCCGCGATGAAGACTTACGTGCCGATCGTCAGCCAGAGTTTACTCAAATCGATATCGAGACCTCGTTTATGTCTGCCGATCAGGTGCGCGAGATCACCGAAGAGTTAATCGTTAAGTTGTTTAAAGAAATGCTTAATGTTGACCTAGGTGTTGTGCCAACGATGCCTTATAGCGAAGCAATGCGCCGTTTTGGCTCAGACAAGCCGGATCTACGTAACCCATTAGAGCTCGTGGACGTGGCAGACTTGCTAACAGACGTTGAATTTAAAGTGTTCTCTGGCCCAGCGAACGATCCTAAGGGTCGTGTTGCGGTTATCTGTGTGCCTGGCGGCGCAAAATTGAGCCGTAAGAATATCGACGATTACGGTAAGTATGTTGGTATATATGGCGCTAAAGGTTTGGCGTGGATGAAGGTTAATGACGTCGATGCTGGCATGGATGGCATTCAGTCACCAATCCTTAAGTTCCTTAACGAAGATGTAGTCACACAGCTACTAGCGCGCACTAACGCTAAGTCTGGCGACATCATCTTATTCGGCGCCGATAGTCTCAATGTCGTGACCGAAGCGATGGGTGCATTGCGTCTCAAGCTTGGTGAAGATCTTGGCCTAACCAGTAACGAGTGGAAGCCGCTATGGGTTGTTGACTTCCCAATGTTTGAAGAAGTTGATGGTCAATATCATGCATTACATCATCCCTTTACCGCGCCTGTTGGCATGACGGCCGCTGAGCTTGAAGCTGATCCTGCAACGGCCTTGTCAGATGCTTATGACTTGGTGCTGAACGGTTGTGAATTGGGCGGCGGTTCAGTACGTATTCATAACGCGCCAATGCAATCTGCGGTATTTAGAATCTTGGGTATTAGCGATGAAGAAGCTGATGAGAAATTTGGTTTCTTGTTAGAGGCATTGCAATATGGTACGCCACCGCACGCTGGCCTAGCCTTTGGTTTAGATCGCTTGGTGATGTTAATGACTGGCGCGAGTTCAATTCGTGAGGTCATGGCATTCCCTAAGACCACCACTGCCGCTTGTCCGTTGACCAATGCTCCTGGTGTTGCCAATACCGCGCAATTGACCGATTTAAACATTGCCTCTCTGGTTAATGATGAAAAGGTTAGCGAAGAGAGCGATGGCGAGCCATCTCAATAGCAATTTAGCGATAAGTTGACCTAAACGAGCCTAGTGGCTCGTTTTTTTTTGCCAAAAAATTAACACTGTACTTGCAACCAGTAGTTTTGGGCTATATTCTATAGCCTTATCCATTATCCATCGGAATGCGCAATGACACTGATATTAGGCATTGATCCTGGCTCAAGAGTCGCCGGTTATGGTCTGATCAAGAAACAGGGCAATAAACTGACCTATGTGGCCAGCGGCTGTATCCGAGTGAAAGAAAAAGAGCTCCCCCAGCGCCTTAAGCAAATATTCGACGGCGTAACGCAAATCATCGAGCAGTTTGGCCCCGATGAATTTGCGATTGAGCAGGTATTTATGGCCCGTAATGCTGACTCGGCACTCAAGCTTGGTCAGGCCCGTGGCGTTGCGATAGTCGCGGCGGTTAATGCTGAACTGCCGGTCAGTGAATATGCCGCGCGCGCGATAAAACAAGCGGTGGTTGGCACAGGAGCGGCGACCAAGGATCAGGTTGGTCACATGGTCAAACAGATGCTCAAGCTGCCGGGACGTCCACAAGAAGATGCCGCCGATGCATTGGCTATTGCGATATGCCACGCGCATTCGCAGCAGAGCCTTATTGCGTTGGCGGGCTCAACCCGTCAACGCGTCACCAAGGTAGTGCGCGGGCGTTATCAATAAACTTAAATATTTTAATAGTAAGGATTTACCGTGATAGGAAGACTCAATGGCCTAGTTGCCGAAAAGCAGCCACCTTTATTGCTACTGGAAGTGAGCGGCGTCGGTTATGAAGTACAAATGCCGATGACTAGTTTCTATAAGATGCCTGACATTGGCGAAAACGTGACAATCCATACCCATTTTGTGGTGCGAGAAGATGCACAGCTGCTCTACGGTTTTGCATCAAAAGTGGAGCGAGAGTTATTTCGTCAAATCATTAAGGCCAATGGCGTCGGGCCTAAATTAGGGCTAGCGATATTATCTGGACTGTCGGCGGGACAGTTTGTACACATCGTGAGCATGGGCGATGCTAACGCCTTGGTGAAGTTACCTGGTATTGGCTTAAAGACTGCCGAGCGACTCATTATCGAGCTTAAAGATCGCCTGAAAAACTTTACCTTAGCCCAAGATGCCAGTGCCACCGATCTCATGCCGTTAGATGGCGAACTCGCTAGCACTTTTGTCGAGACTATTGATGTCGAGCAAGATGCGATAGACGCGCTCGTCGCATTAGGTTATAAAGCCAATGCCGCGACCAAAATTGTGGCCAAGGTTAAGTTGCCAGAGATGGATAGCGAAGCATTGATTAAGGCCGCGCTACGCGCGATGTTGTAATACTCTAAAGATAACACTGGATAAATAATGATTGAAGCAGATCGCCTAATACAAGCCGAAGAGATTAGCCCAGTTGAACAGCATGTTGATCGCGCCATGCGACCCAAAATGCTGGCGGATTACACCGGGCAAACCGAGGTGAAAGCGCAGCTAAGTATTTTCATTGAAGCGGCTAAAATGCGTGAAGAAGCGCTCGATCATATGTTGGTGTTTGGGCCGCCCGGTCTTGGCAAGACCACCTTAGCGCATATCGTCGCCAATGAAATGGAGGTTAATGTTAAGTCGACCTCCGGCCCAGTATTAGAAAAAGCAGGGGATTTGGCGGCACTATTAACCAACTTGGAACATGGCGATATCTTGTTTATCGACGAAATTCACCGTTTAAGCCCGGTGGTCGAAGAAATACTCTATCCGGCGATGGAAGATTACCAGTTGGATATCATGATTGGCGAAGGGCCAGCCGCGCGATCGATTAAACTTGAGTTACCGCCCTTTACCTTAATTGGCGCGACCACGCGAGCAGGCTCATTAACCTCGCCATTGCGTGCACGTTTCGGTATACCGTTGCGCCTTGAGTTTTATAAGGTGGATGAACTTAAAGAGATAGTGCTACGCAGCGCCGGTAAGCTTGAGGTTGATATTGATGTCGATGGCGCGCTTGAGATAGCGCGTCGCTCACGCGGCACACCGCGTATTGCTAATCGATTGTTACGGCGGGTGCGTGATTTTGCCCAAGTTAAATTTGACGGTAGCATCGATCAAACAATTGCAGCAAGCGCGTTAAAGGTGCTCGATGTCGATAACAAAGGGTTTGATTTTATCGATCGCAAGATGATTTTAACCATCATCGAGAAGTTTGATGGTGGGCCTGTGGGCCTAGAAAATCTGGCGGCAGCGCTTGGGGAAGATAGAGATACTTTGGAAGATGTGATCGAACCGTTCCTGATCCAACAGGGTTATATTCAGCGCACAAATCGCGGGCGAGTTGCGACCCCATTAAGCTATCAACATTTTGGTTTTGAGCCCAAGGAATAGGCGTTTAACGGGCAAAAAAAAGCCCACTCAAATAGGCGAGTGGGCTATAAATATGAAGTATTATGGAAATACAAACAATAGGGAGTTGAGTAAAAAAAAGCAGACAACAAACTGTGGTAAAAAATGACCTATTAGGCCGCCAACCGCTTCGTTTCAATGAGGCTATAATAATCTATTGAGCGGGTTGCTTCAAACTAGATTTATTACATTTATTCATTAGTTTTTCTAATCCTAGAAGGCGCGTTTCTGACGCTTTGAGCAACTTCAAACAAGATTGTTTAAGATCAGTGTTAAATAAGCCTAGGTTAATCTAGACTGCTCTATTCTCTAGACTATTGCTTGTTTTTACGTAGGGACTGTACTTTTTAGCCAGTTAACGTGTCGCAATAGTTGCCCTTATCGCTGATTTATAGTAAGTTTCAGCGTAAAAATTTGTTGTGGAATAATGGCTAATGGCATTTGAGTTTCCAGTTCGCGTATATTATGAAGATACTGACGCCGGTGGCGTCGTCTATCATGCAAATTATTTAAATTTCTATGAGCGCGCACGGACCGAGTTTCTGCGCGCAATCGGCTTTGAGCAAGATGAACTGCTCGCTGATGATATCGCCTTTGTGGTTAAGCGCTGTGAAATCGACTACATCAAGGCGGCACGGTTCAATGATCAATTGACGATTACTGTTGCTATTGGTCAATTAAAAAAGGCCAGCATTGTTTTTGAACAAAAAATTGTTGGCGGCGACGGGAACCTGATCAGCACTGCGGTGGTCGTAGTTGCGTGCGTTAATCTACAACAAATGAAACCTATTGCTATTCCGGCAAATATAACCAAGGAGCTATCGAGTGCAGGCTGAGATTTCTTTTATCGATTTATTTTTAGAGGCGAGCTTACTCGTACAACTTGTGATGCTGTCGTTGCTGTTAGCATCAGTTGCCTCTTGGACCATTATTTTTCAGCGCCGTAAGATCTTAAAACAAGCGACTGGTTCACTGACTAAATTTGAAGATCGCTTCTGGAGTGGTACCGATCTGTCGAGCATCTATCAAGAGTTAACCGCTAGAACTGGCAGCAACGCGGGATTAGAATTGATGTTTACCGCGGGATTTAAAGAATATGCGCGGTTGCGCCAAGCCTCATCGTCGACGCCTGAATCCATTGTCGACGGTGCTCATCGAGCGATGCGCGTGGTATTGTCGCGCGAGGTTGATCGACTAGAACATAACCTGCCGTTCCTAGCAACCGTTGGTTCAATTTCTCCTTATGTTGGATTGTTTGGTACGGTGTGGGGCATCATGAATTCGTTTATCGCGCTCGGCGCTGTGCAGCAAGCCACCTTGCAGATGGTTGCACCTGGCATCGCAGAAGCGCTTATTGCAACGGCAATGGGGTTATTTGCCGCTATTCCTGCAGTTATTGCCTACAACAAATTTTCTAATAGTGTGGAAAAACTTGAAAACAGTTATGCCAATTTTATGGAAGAGTTCGCGTCAATTCTTCAGCGTGAAGCTTACGCTGCTAAATCAAATGTTGGATAGGGATTATGCAATATCAACGTAAACGCAGAAAACTAAACGCAGAAATTAATGTTGTGCCATATATCGATGTGATGTTGGTATTGCTGATCATATTCATGGTAACTGCGCCGCTTGTGGTGCAGGGGGTTAAAGTTGATTTACCTCAGGCCACCGCCAAAGCGTTACCGGAAGAATCGAAACCGCCTTTGATTGCCTCAGTCAAAGAAGATGGTAGTTATTACCTGACCGTTGGCGATCAACCTGAACAGGCATTATCCCAACAAGAATTAGCGACACTGGTGGCAGCCCATTTGCAACTTGAGCCAGAAACACCGGTGATGGTTAAAGGTGACAGGGCGGTACCCTATGATTATATTTTACAGCTAATGGTAACGCTACAAGAGGCTGGTGCTGGCTCTGTCGGCTTAATGACTGACCCGATCAAGGAATAATAGTGACAAATAGGCCGTTTTTTAAATCAGCACTGATCCTTTCTGTGTTATTGCATGTTGTGATGCTCGGTAGTTTATTGTTAGGTGCTATTTTCGACCATGACAAACCTAAGCCAACGCCAGTTGCGCTTAATGACAAGCCGATAGTTAAGGCAGCGATAGTAAACTCTGCGGATGTCGAAAAGCAGATTGAGAAACTAAAGCAAACCAAACGCAATCAAGCCAAAGCGGAGCAGGCACGTCTTGACAAACTCAAACGTGAGAAGAACAAGATTAAAGATCTTGAGCGTCAGCGTAAGAAAAAGCACGCTGAAAAGGTTGCTGCCGACAAAGCGGCTAAAAAGGCAAGAGCCAAGGCAGCACGGGAGAAAAAGGCATCTGATCTAGCGATTAAAAAAGCCAAAGACAAGCAAAAGACTGAAGCGGCTAAAACGAAGAAAGCCAAAGCTGAACGCGTTAAGCAGGAGAAAGCGGCCGCGGCAGCAAAAGCTAAGCGTATTGCGACTGAGAAAGCAGCGAAGGCCAAACGTCTCGCTAGCGAGAAAGCAGCAAAGGCTAAAGCAGAGAAACGCCGCCAGGACAAACTAAAACGCGAGCAAGCAGCGAAGGAGCGAGCAGCTCAAGAAGACTTGATGGCCAAACAAATGGCAGCAGAACAAAGCCAGGTCAATCAGGCTCGTCAACGTCGCATCTTGTCCGAAATAGAAAAATACACCCTGTTGATTTCTGCGGCTATTCAACGCCATTGGAATGTCGATGAGAGCATGAAAAACAAAAAGTGCGTGTTAAATATTAAGTTGGCACCCAGTGGTACTGTGTTTAGCGTAAAACCTGTCTCGGGTGATAAATATGTTTGTAAGTCAGCGCAAGATGCTGTTTATAAAGCAAACACGTTGCCAGTATCCAAAGATCCTGAAGTTTATGCTAAGTTAAAAGAAATTAACTTAACCGTTCAACCTGAATTTAACTAGAGTCAAATTAATGAAACTGTTGCCAAAAATTTTATGTTTATGTAGCGCGCTGTATAGCATATCGAGTCATGCCGCTTTAGATATTGTTATTACCGAAGGTGTTGACAGTGCCCGTAAAGTGGCCGTTGTGCCGTTTAAGTGGCTTGGCACTGGCCCACGCCCAGCATCTATTACCAATGTAATTTCTAGCGACTTACGTTTTAGTGGCCGCTTTAGTCCAACCGCCTTGTTCTCGATGCCACAAAATCCTTCTACGGACAGTGAAATAGATTATGCCGCATGGGGTGCAACGCAAATAGAAGCGATAGTAGTTGGTACCATAAAACCTTACACTCAGGGTCGTTATATCGTTGGTTTCGAGTTGATTGATGTACTACGCGCTCAAGTTACTAACGGCAGTGCGAAAGTACTTAGCGGTGGCAAATTGATTACGTCTAACGATCATATTCTTGACTCGCGTGAAACTGTCATTAGCGCTAAAGAGTTTAGACAATACGGCCATCGTATCAGTGATGTTGTTTATGAAAAATTGACCGGCGAGCGCGGTGCATTTCGCACTAAAATTGCTTATGTGTTGGTCGATCGCAATAATCCTACCTATAAATATCGCCTGATGATTGCCGATTTTGACGGCCATAATGAAACAGAAATTTTGCGCTCTAAAGAACCATTAATGTCACCGAGCTGGTCACCCGATGGTACAAAATTGGTGTATGCTTCGTTTGAAAATAGACGTCAACAAATTTTCATACAGGACATTTACACGCAAAAACGTGAGAAAGTGAGCAGTTATCGAGGCATCAACAGTGCACCAAGGTTCTCTCCTGATGGCAAATCGTTAGCACTGGTTTTATCTAAAGATGGTAACCCTGACATTTATACTTTGCACCTTGCCACTAAGCGTTTAGTACGAGTTACCCGCAATCGAGCCATCGATACAGAGCCAAGTTGGTCACCGGATGGAAAAAAATTGCTATTTACCTCAGAGAGAGGTGGCAAACCGCAGATTTATCAAGTAAATTTAGTGTCTAAGCGGATCACTCGCGTGACGTTCGACGGTGAAATGAACCTTGGCGCGTCATATATAGGCAAAAACGGCCAAATAGTGGTAGTGAACCGCACCCGAGGTAAGTATCATATTGCGAAACAAGATATAAAATTTGGGAATGTACAAGTTTTAACTAAAACCAGACTCGACGAATCACCGAGTGTAGCGCCTAATGGTAGTATGATTATCTATGGCACGATGCACCGAGGACGCCAAGTATTGGGGTTGGTATCAATTGATGGGCGATTTAAAGCCCGACTACCGGTAAGTGAGGGTGAAGTAAAAGCACCAGCATGGTCGCCATTTATATTTTAATACAAGAAAAAGGAAAACGAGAATGCGTTTAAATAAAGTTGTTAAGTCTCTAGCTGTTGCGATTCCAATGTTTGCACTAGCGGCATGTGGTTCAACCTCAACTGCTGATGCAGATAGTCAAGAAACAAACCAGAGTGCTACACAAAATGATACTGTAGTGACTGCGCCAGTTGTTAAGGAATTGACCCCGGCTGAAAAGCAGCGCTTAGTGCTGCAAGAATTACAAAAAGAACACATCATCTACTTCGACTTTGATACTGCAACAGTGTCTAACACCTTTGCTACGTTACTCGATGCGCACGCGGCGTACTTACGCGTAAACGCGGGTACTACCATTTTAGTTGAAGGGCATGCCGACGAGCGTGGCACACCAGAATATAACATTGCATTAGGCGAGCGTCGTGCTAAAGCAGTAAGTCGTTACTTGGAAGGTTTAGGTGTAAACGGTTCACAAATTGAAACGGTTAGCTATGGTGAAGAGAAGCCGTTAGACAATAGCCGCTCAGAAGCAGGTTTTGCTACTAACCGTCGTGCCGTTCTAGTTTACTAATCATTAAATAAGACATCATGAATAAATTATTCGTAATAGGTCTTTTCGTAGCAGGTTGCGCACAAGCGCAAACTGCTACCGTGGTTGAACTGACCAGTTCACCAGATCAAAAAATTGCTGCGTTAGAGCAGTTACTCATCCAAAAAAGTCACGTGCAAGTTCAAATGCAGCAGCACATCGATACATTGCAGCAAGAGCTCAATGAATTACGCGGCATGAGCGAGACGCATGATTACCGCCTAAATCAAATATTGCAGCGTCAACGTGAACTTTACCAAGAGCTCGATAAGCTTTCCACCAAGTTAACGACTGTGCCTTCTAATGTTGGTATAGCCGTTGGAACGATTACAACAGGGCCGGAGGTGGCACTCTCGGAGAGTGAAGCCTATGACCGTGCGCTTAATCTTGTACTCAAAGGAAAACAATACGACAAAGCGATTGTGGAGTTTAAGCAATACCTCGTTGATTTTCCTCAATCGAGCTATACCGCGAACGTTCATTATTGGCTCGGACAGTTGCTTTTCACTAAAGGTGATACCAAAACGGCGAAGAAGCACTTCAATACCCTTGCTGATGACTTTCCTAAGTCAACTAAGCGTGCTGACGCCTTAGTTAAACTGGGGCAAATTGCTCAATCTGAGCAACAAGTAACATTAGCTAAGACTTTATATAATAATGTTTTAAAAGAATACCCTCAAAGTGGTGCCGCGCAAATCGCTCGTACCAGACTTAAATCATTAAAATAAAGCGAATAAACACGAACTTTGAGCGATTTGTAAGCTAAAACAAACCGAGTCGCTCAGTTTTTTATCACTTGAATAAAAAACTTAAAATATAGGTTGCGCTAAAAAAATTAATCTATATTATTGGCGCCGTTGCAAAGGAGAAGTTCTTACAGCTCACTTGTAACGATGATGCGGGTCATTAGCTCAGTTGGTAGAGCAGTGGACTTTTAATCCATTGGTCGAAGGTTCAAATCCTTCATGACCCACCACTAACTTTTTTGATAGTGGGACGCATTATATAGTTAAATTGTTGATTTGGGATTTATCCCGTCGAGCGGGTCATTAGCTCAGTTGGTAGAGCAGTGGACTTTTAATCCATTGGTCGAAGGTTCAAATCCTTCATGACCCACCAATTTAATGAATGTTATTTGGTAAAAAAGAATCGGACTTTTAAATCTAATTCGGTCGAAGTTTAAAACCTTCATGACCCACCAATTTAACGAAAAAGTAAAAAAGTAAAATAAAGATACAAAGGGTCATTAGCTCAGTTGGTAGAGCAGTGGACTTTTAATCCATTGGTCGAAGGTTCAAATCCTTCATGACCCACCAATGTATCATTTATTCTACAAGTATTTCGCGGAAATAATAGCGCGGGTCATTAGCTCAGTTGGTAGAGCAGTGGACTTTTAATCCATTGGTCGAAGGTTCAAATCCTTCATGACCCACCAATTTTCAAGAATTACACCCTGTTGGGTCATTAGCTCAGTTGGTAGAGCAGTGGACTTTTAATCCATTGGTCGAAGGTTCAAATCCTTCATGACCCACCAACAATTAGATATCATAGTAACGCTCCAAAATGGGTCATTAGCTCAGTTGGTAGAGCAGTGGACTTTTAATCCATTGGTCGAAGGTTCAAATCCTTCATGACCCACCAACAACTTGATATCACAGTAACGCTACAAAACGGGTCATTAGCTCAGTTGGTAGAGCAGTGGACTTTTAATCCATTGGTCGAAGGTTCAAATCCTTCATGACCCACCAATGTTTAAAAAAATATCAAAGCAACACCTCAGATTGGGTCATTAGCTCAGTTGGTAGAGCAGTGGACTTTTAATCCATTGGTCGAAGGTTCAAATCCTTCATGACCCACCAACTCATTTCAAAAATAAATTCACTAAAGTCTATGTTCGAGTCAAGAGACCGTTTTGCAGCGCAAAAACGCAGCTCGCAGATCTCGTTGTGTTGGTAGAGCAGTGGACTTTTAATCCATTGTATTTAAAATTATCGCTGGTGATAATTGCTTACTTACCTATCAGCCGTGCACTGAACTTTTAAAGCCGCACTGGTCGAAGGTTCAAATCCTTCATGACCCACCAACTTCAAGTATCTTCTGTTATAGAATAAGCGGACTTTTAAAGCCGCACCGGTCGAAGGTTCACATCCTTCATGACCCACCAACTCATTTAGAAAATAAATATGCTAGTGCTCGACGCTTTCGGCTATTTCCCGCTGGAAAATATAAACGGCATCAATATAGAGCCATACTTGCTACATTTTTCCTTATCTATTAGTCGAATGCCTAGTGTGCATAACGACAGATCATTGTTGTTGCCTAATGTGAGCGTATTTTGAGCAAAGCACTGCACTAGGTCACTTTTAGACAAAAAACCAAACCTATTATACTTTTCTTTTTGTTTTTTGACTTATAGGGGACTTAAGTCGTACGACCTTTTGCCGATTCCAAAACCGGTGCTTCTGATTGATATTAATATTGTTACTAACAAGGGGAATACAAAGTGATAATTAGAAAACTAAAAATCAATAAAATTGCCACTGCAATCGTTCTTACCGCAATTGCCACAACTGCAAATGCGGGTTACAAAATTAAATTATCAGATAAAGATACGCTAGAGTTTGGTGGATATGTCAAAGGTGACATGCGTTATGTCGACGGTAGTGTTAACAGCTTGGTTGATGACTACTGGATCGGCTTAGGTGTGGCACAGGATATCTCACGCACCAAATTCTCGGCACGTGAATCGCGCTTTAATACAAAATACACGCATGGCGATGTGGTCGCCTTCATAGAGATGGATTTTTTGGGCAGTAATGCCACGGGTAATGAAATTGTATCTAACTCTTACTCGCCTCGCTTACGTCACGCCTTTATAAAGTACCAAAACTTTTTGGTCGGGCAAACATGGACCACATTTCAAAATACGAGTTCGCTAGCGGAAGCCGCGGATTTCGGTGGGCCGCTCGTTGCTGCTGCGTTCATTCGTCAAGGGCAAATACGTTATACCAGTGGAGGCCTAGCACTTTCTTTGGAGAACCCTGAGTCAGACAAGGGCGATAGTAGCCAAGACTCAGTGCCAGATATCGTTGCTAAGTACACCTTCAAGGGCGACTGGGGTAATGTGTCCGTTGCCGGACTCGCGCGTCAGCTGAACACGGTAGGAGGGGACTCTAAATCGGCGTTTGGCTTCGGTGTTGCAGGGCGGATAAAAGTGGGTGAAAAAGATGATTTTAGGTTTCAGCTACACGGTGGTGAAACGGGCCGTTACGTTGGTGTTGTTGCTGCGCGCGATCTAGTGGGTGAGGAAGTCGAGGAGTCGACGTCAATCTCATTGGCTTATCGTCACTTTTGGAATGATTCATTACGCACCAATGTATTTTATGGGCGCACCGAAACGGACGTGGCAAATGCAGATCGTAGGCATTGGGGCGTGAACGTCTTTAAGAGCTACACACCACAATTAAGTTTTGGTATTGAAGTTGGTAACTTCGATCAAGCCGATCAAAACATTGATTCAAACTATGCGCAGTTCTCTGCCAAGTTTGCTTTTTAGATTAAGTACAATATCGCTAATGAATAGCTTAGGTTGATCAAGCTTGCTCTTCTCGGGCGGCATTAATAACCCAGACAAAGTAAGCAATTCGACTTTGTCTGGGTATTGTTATTCACACCTTATTTTATCTCCTGATTTCTGCCCTAGTCGATGAAAAAGCAGGGAAAGGTTCTGACCAACGACATGATAGTAGGTCTTGTTATTGATGCTTCATTATTAAATAGCACATTTAGATACCTCTATTTACTCTTCGCTTCTTAAACTTGATATTTTCCGTTGACCACACTGGCTCAGCGTTGATAGCGAAGCCTAAAATATCAAAAAGCCACTTTTCCAATATATTGATGAAATAATATTTTTACATTATTGGTAGCCTCTTAGTTGTTACTTTTAACGTTCGTAAATGTTGTGTTCTTTTCATTCTTTCAGCGCCTAGGATTCACGAGGGACCTTGATAAAGAGGGCTGTAAATGAAGTGATCGCCATCGCGTTAATTATTTGATAATTCTTCGTTATTTCGAACTCTAATCTTGCCACAAGCTTCCTATTACTCTGGTGTTGAATGCTCTGAAACTATGACAAATTAAAACTACATAGCCTTTTTTTAATAAAGCCAAATAGAATTACTGTTGACCCCAAAACATGCCTTTACGTCAAAAATTAAGCATATTTGATGATTTTTTTTTATAAAAACTAGACTAGCCTCAATTCAAACGTAGGGAAGCCTCACCCTAAACACTTTATTGTTTTTTGCACAGGAGCTCAAAATGAGTCATCGTAACGGCAATTTAATATTACGTAAAGTACTCCTATGGTTAATAGTATTGGGTTTAGCACAAATTGTTTTTCCTCAATATATTTCGGCAAAGCAAATGCATCAATCGAATGTTAGCACTAATGATTATGCAAAGCAGGTGTGGCTATCTGTATCGTTCCCCCACAGTATCAGCGGCCCAAATAATGAAAAAATAAACTTTACGACACTCGACACCATTGAAATACATGACCTCATCGATTCCAAGGGCAATCAGACTGGTTGGCAGCTCGATGTTACTGCGCCGCTAAATGATAAAGCTTATGAGGCTATGGCATTAACAGGCGACAATACTGGCTATTTACCAGATGCCCTAATGTTTAGCGTGCAAACGCCGCTAAAAGGCCTGCCTTTTGCTGCCGTGTTCAGAGGATTAGAGCCAGGCACAACTTATAGACTTCAATGGACAGCGACACGGGCAAAATGGGTAGATTTAATCCAAGATATAACGTTTGGAGCTGACAAAGGGACGTTTGACGCAGCATTAAACCTTTACGATGGCGTCGATTTACAGGCAACGGCGGATAATAGC
>Ga0105355_10000354_pt1 | contig 41810 bp, 30 predicted proteins | sample GOMGulsemesocosm_2_FD_83508 | JGI IMG/M metagenome (GOLD analysis project Ga0105355, IMG submission 83508) | Methane-oxidizing microbial communities from mesocosms in the Gulf of Mexico - GOM9C Gulf of Mexico | ecosystem: Environmental > Aquatic > Marine > Cold seeps | place: Gulf of Mexico...
GCCTCGCTAGGTTAACACTTTATTGGTGGCGACAACGCGATAATAGGGTTTTCTTCCGGATGCAAACTCTGGAGATATTTAGCGCTATCGCAGGTGGAAAATTAAACAAACCAGCCCTATACGAATCATTACTCCAGCACATGCCGACACCTTGGGCTGACATCAATAAAGAGCCATTGTCGGTAGAACAATGCTGCCATAAATGTAAGGTAACCGACCTGAACGTGATATTGTAGTCGAGCTTGCTGCGCAATGGCCGAAGCAGCTTTCACAAAATAACTCCATACTGCACACCAAAATGGCTTATGCTGCATATCAGCAATGAGCATATGACGAGGACTCGCCGATGGCCAAACCCAACTATTCATTCGAAAAACGTCAACGAGAACTAGCGAAAACAAAGAAAAAGGAAGAAAAGCGCCAACTGAAACTCAAGGCAAAAGAGGAGCTGGAACTAGGTGAGCAGCCTGTTGCCACTACTGATGATCCAAAAAGCTAGCTACGCACCTGTAATGAGCGCAGTGATATCTGAAAGACTATTCGGGTAGTTCGTCTGAGCCAATCATGGAGGATTGTCTTAAGAACAGAGCGCGAGCCAGGCGATGTAATGCAGGGTTTGACGCGACAACGCGCTTGGTCCGTAGCCAATACAGCCTTTGTGCTATTTCTCCGCTGGGCGAGAAGCCACTACAGTTCTCCGAATACGAACCATGCCCGGCACACGCGCCCAGCTACGACGCCGATGGGCCTGTCCAAGTGCGAATGGCAACGCAGTCTTTTCTCGCTATGTGGCTAACAGCATGAGTTTGATCCCTGCTGAACGGGTGGGCACTTTATCGTTCCGTAGGAACAGAAAACACAGCAATCCCCAGGCAAAGGCTTAAGCAGCAAACCGCATTCACTGCATTCGTAAAACCATTGACAGGCGTCAGTTGGCATAGTTTCGGTGCTGCACGTACCACAGCTTGGGCAAGTGATTCGAGACTCTAATTCAAGGTTCATGTGTTTTCTTACTGGTTAACCCTGCCTTGAAGCAGCGCAATCGTTAGGAGAATGGACAGCCATCTCGCTAGAATGACGCATGCCTTTTGTTTAACATTGTATGCATACACCAACATTAACTTAGATAGCACAAAAGACACACTGTGGATAAACCCACCCACAACCTTGCGTCAAAAAACGACATTAGCGGTAATATTTCAGTGTTCTTCTTTGTATTGTTACGCTGTTAATTACTGTCGCTTCCCTGTTTTTTTGCCAACGCTTGACTAGCTCAAGAGTATTTTCGTTGTCCACATCAGAGCCCAAGTTTTATGGTTTTCACAACGCCGCAATATGCTGTGGCTTAAAGCGATACGGCAACACATATTAAACTTTCGGCGATCGAGTTGACTTGAAGCTGCAAGCTTTATGCGGTCACGCCCCCGAGGACCGTGACCGCGCTAGGATCTATACCTCCAATACCACTACCGGAATCTCGCGGTCACCGGCCAGCTCCATATAGTCAATATAGGGCGGGTAGACCTCTGCCAGTTGCGCCCAAAAATCCTCGCGCTCGGCACCGCTGGCGATACGTGCACTTGCATCAAAGTGATCACGGCCCACTTGAATATGGCAGTTTGGCTGCGCCAAAAGATTCAAATACCAGACTGGGTGCACCGGCGCACCGCCCTTGGAGGCGATAATCACGTATTTATCCACGGCAACCTTCTTGTAGATTAGCGGCAGCGTGATGGGCTGACCAGACTTACGTCCGGTTGCGGTCAGTAGCAGCGTGGGCAATACGCCGGCGGTACCACCAACGGCACCGGAATCCCAAAAGTGGGCGCTATCCGGGTCTGTCCGGTACAAGGCTACGTGCTCGGCTATCCAGCTGGGTAAGTTATTGGCATTGTCACTCATTGCTCTCTCCACTTGATTGATTGTATTAGTCCCGAGATAGCTCCCATAGGGGCCTACCAGGTATCCACGTGATTACGTTTTTTACCCTCTCTCGGTGCAGCGGCCGGCGCTGACTTGAGCGCACTCATAATCCAGTGGCGAGTGTCGATGGGATCGATGGCGTCGTCTATTTCTAAATGGGAGGCCATATTGGTGGCCTTGCCACGCTCGTAGGACGCTGCGACCATGCCCAGATAGACCTTGTTGCGCTCCTCCAGGTCTTCGATCGCCTCCAGCTCCTTGCGAAAACCTAATTTCACCGCGCCTTCCAGTCCCATACCGCCAAATTCTCCGGTGGGCCAGGTGACGGTGAACACCGGGGAACGGAAGCTGCCACCCGCCATAGCCTGGGCGCCAAGACCGTAACCCTTGCGCAATATCACCGTAAAAAATGGCACGGTCATGCTGGCAGCAGTGACAAACATACGGCCAAAACGGCGTACCACCGCGGTTTTTTCTATTTCTGGCCCCACCATAAAACCCGGGGTATCACATAAAAACAGTACCGGTATATCAAAGGCATCGCAGAGCTGCATAAACCGCGAGGCTTTGTCTGCGGCTGGGCCGTCGATGGCACCGCCCAAATGTTTGGGATTGTTGGCAATCACCCCTACCGACCGGCCCTCAATACGAACCAGAGATGTGTTCATGCCAATGCCGTAGGCGCTGCGCAACTCCAATACCGAATCGGTGTCGGCGATGCCCTCGACCACTGTGCGAATATCGTAAACCCGCAGACGGTTTTCGGGAATAAGTCCGCGCAGCACTCGCTGGTCGGCGCATTCCCAATCTGCCAGCGACCCTTGAAAATACGACAGGTATTTTTTAGCCACTTGCATGGCCTCGGCCTCGTCTTCCACCGCAATATCAACCACGCCATTGGGAACTTGGATCGACATTGGACCCACTTCGTCGGGGCTGTAAACGCCCAGTCCGCCGCCCTCGATCATGGCGGGACCGCCCATGCCAATACTGGAGTTTTTTGTGGCAATAATCACGTCACAGCAGCCCAACAGAGCCGCATTGCCGGCAAAACAGCGGCCGGAGTTAACACCCACTAACGGTACCAGCCCACTCAATTGGGCGAAATAGGCAAAGGCCATACAATCCAGCCCCGCCACCCCAGTGGCATCAGTATCGCCGGGGCGACCGCCACCGCCCTCGGTCAAAAGAATAACCGGCAGCTTCTGCTTTTGTGCGATCTCAAACATGCGGTCTTTTTTGGTATGGTTTAATTTGCCCTGAGTACCCGCCAGTACCATATAGTCATAGGACATCACCACACACTGGGTCTGACGCTCGGGAGCGCCGGTGAACAGTGCACCATTGACGCTGCCAATGCCGGTTACCATACCGTCGCCGGGGGTTTTGCGCATCAAATCTTCCACCGAGCGCCGGCGGCGCTGGGCCGCCATCGCCAGCGGGCCGTATTCGACATAACTGCCCTCGTCGACCAGATCGGCGATATTTTCCCGAGCGGTGCGCGACTTCGTTTTACGGCGCTTGGCCACCGCCTCGGCTCGGGCCTCGTCCATGCCGTACCAGTGACGGGTATGCACCTCTTGTAGATCCGGGCGAATAGCATCCAGGTCCACCGCTGCTACCTGTTCTATTTCGCTTTCTTGTACCTGCGCGGCCTCGATCAACAACAGCCTATGGCCCTCGTATACCGCCTCGTCTCGAGATACTCGAATGTCTCGCACAATTCCACTAATCGGCGCTGTTATAACGTGCTCCATTTTCATGGAATCCATAATCGCCAACTGCTGCCCCGCGGAGACCTGCTCGTCTACGACCACCGTCAACTCAACAATAGTACCTTGCAGTGGCGCTGGCACTACTTCCATGCCCTCTGGCAAATCTTGCTCAGCATCGTCCGCGGCGCCCTTTGCGCTAGCGGAAGATAGCACCGCCAGCGGATCGACGACGCCGGTGTTATTATTACCGGGGAAGTAATAAGTAGCGTGGTCGGCTGCGGCCCGCGCAAAGAGGGACTGGGCATGGTTGTCGATAAAGCGAGTGAAAATGCCGCCATTGGCCAACTCCTCGCGCTGCAACAATGCCTGCAGATAAGAGATATTGGTTTCCAGTCCGCTGATACGACACTCACTGAGCGCACGATAGGCCTTGGCCAACAACTTAGAAAAGTCGCCGCTGGGGGAGTGAACTATTAACTTAGCCAACAAGCTATCGTAGGCCGGGCTAGTGGCATAACCGGCATAACCAAACCCGTCCACCCGAATACCACGACCCGAGGGCATTTCGTAGGCACTGATAACACCGCCGGAGGGTTTAGCTTCGCCACTCTCGGTCATCACTTCCATATTAATGCGCATTTGCAGGGAAAAACCCCGGGCATTTAAAAACAACGCTTGCTCTAATTCTAGATCTGCCAGACTTTCACCAGCTGCTATGCGCAGCTGCGACTGTACAATATCGACATCCCACACCTCTTCGGTCACTGTGTGTTCCACTTGCAGCCGCGGGTTGGCCTCGATAAAGGCGAAATAGGCGTTGTCCGGGTCGGCGGCCATTTGATCGGCGTCGATTAAAAACTCGAAGGTACCGACGTTTTTATACTGTGCTTCTTCAGCCAGGCGAATCGCGGCGGTGGTGATCTTTTCCCGTAGCGCCTCGCTTAAATCGGGACAGGGAGCCAGCTCTATAATTTTTTGATTGCGCCGCTGAATCGAACATTCGCGCTCGCCTAAATGAACAATGCCGCCACTGCCATCGGCGACAATCTGCACTTCTATATGCCGGGCCCGGCGGATCAGCCGCTCGACAAATACATCGCCGTTACCAAAGGCCTGTAGCGCTTCCGACTGGCAGCGAGCATAGGCCTCGTCCAAATCCTCGGCCCGCTCTACCGCCCGCATACCACGGCCACCACCGCCGGCTAGCGCCTTAATCATGACTGCCGCGTCGCTACCCAGCGAGGTAAAAAAAGCCTTAACTTGAGCGAGAGAACTAACCCCATCGCTACCCTCTATAACGGGCACTCCACAGCGCTGGGCCAAAGCTCGCGCGCTGGCTTTATCGCCAAACAAATCCAAGGCATCAGCACCGGGGCCGACAAACACAATACCGGCGGCGTCACACTGGCGCACAAAGTCAGCATTTTCTGATAAAAACCCATAACCCGGGTGAATGGCGTCGCATCCATTGTCTCTTGCCAGCGCAACAATTTGTCCCGCATTCAGGTAGGCCGCTACCCCTCGTCCATCGAGCTGAACGGATTGATCGGCTTTTTGTGTGTGCAGTGAGGCGTGATCGTCCTCGGAATAAATGGCAACAGTGGCGATACCCAACTCAGAGGCGGCACCGGCAATACGAATAGCAATTTCACCGCGATTGGCAATTAGTAATTTTGTAATACTCATTTTAATGCTCTGTCGTTATTTTTAAGAGTGATGATAATAGGATACAACTTTTGCGTTGAATGCTGAGACGGGCGACGCAAGCCCGGTCAACACCGAGCGCGCCATCGTGCTTCATCAGCTGATAACTACCAGCCGTTGCGGTGTAATATATTGTCCAACTGTTTGCGCGGCGCCAGTTTAAAATCGGTACCTTTGGTATAGGCCACAGGTATCAGCGCGATTTGCGAAATGTCATCGGGAATCCCCAATAGCGCCGCAATTTCAGCCTCGTGATTTAAGTGCAGTGTTGTTAGACAAGTACCTAAACTGCGTTCTCTGGCGGCCAACATAAAGCTCCAAACTGCCGGGTAAATCGATCCCAACATTCCAGATATAGCGCCAGCGGGCAATCCGGGAGTATCAATTCTGCCGCTACAACAAGGTATTAACAATACCGGGGCGCGAGCCATATTGTCAGCCAAATATTGCGCCGAACTCAGTACTTTCTGCTGGGTGTGGGCCATAGCGGGGTCGTCGGTATGCAACTTGGTTGGCTGAGCGGGCCCTGCGGCGTAATCGGCAAATGTTTGCTGATAAAGCGCCGCAATCTTATCTTTTTTATCCTGGTCGGTCACCACCACAAAATGCCAGCCCTGTGAGTTGGAGCCGGAAGGAGCCTGCAGGGCTATTTCTAAACATTCGTCGATCACCGACGCCTCCACCGGACGATCAAAGTCCAGCCGCTTGCGCACGGCACGGGTGGTGGTCAATACTTGATCTGCGGTTAAATTCAACATAGTCATAACTCTATCCATTATTTATTCGGCACTGCGCTTACGCAACGCTGTGAGCGCGCCGTGAGCATACTAGTGTCGAGGGCAGTGCCCCGACTGGCCTCGGCTAGGATTAGACCTGGCTGGGGATTAGCAGTTCCGGCCACGATGCTTCAGTTTGGGCCACGGCCTCGCCGATCTCCTCTACCGTCCAGGGCTCTTCGGAAGAATCCTTTATCGCCACCGTATCGACACTCCACGACAGCAACGTGACTCGGTTGCCATTAACGCCAAACTGTCTACCGGTGATATGAGCCGCATCAGGCGTACACAGCCACACCACCAGCGGTGACACTTTTTCCGGTGCCATGCGATTGCTCAACTCTTCTTTGTCGCCCTGCATTAAATCTTCTGTCATACGCGACATTGCCGCCGGTGCCAGTACGTTTACGGTAATACCGTATTTTTTCCCCTCTAAAGCCAATACCCGCATAAAGCCGGCTAGCCCAGCTTTAGCAGCACCGTAATTAGCCTGACCGAAGTTGCCAATCAGCCCAGAGGTAGAGCTGGTCATTACGATGCGCCCCCCCTCATTTTGCTCCAGCATGCGCTGCCAGGCGTGTTTAGTAACAAGATAACTGCCGCGCAGATGCACATCGATAACGGCGTCCCACTCCGCATCGGTCATTTTTTTAAATGACCTGTCGCGTAAAATACCGGCATTGTTGATTAAAATATCGAGGCGGCCAAAATTATCGATCGCCGCCTGCACCATAGCCGCAGCGGCACCGTCGTCAGTCACCGAACCGTAACTGGCGACCGCCCGACCACCGGCGGCAATAATTTCTTCAACCACGCCATCGGCCATGGAGTGACCGCCGCCGGTACCATCTCTGGCACCGCCTAAATCATTGACCACTACCGCTGCCCCTTGCCGAGCCAACAATAATGCGTGGGCCCGTCCCAGACCACCACCGGCGCCGGTTACTAACGCCACCTTACCGTCTAATTTTCCCATTCTGTCATTCCTCTTGTTATGCTAATTTTAGAAATCACTGTGTACTTTACTACTGGAAAAACCTTGTTACTTGGCACTAGTGAGCTGCCAGCTACAGTGTCTTACCGATACGCTTGGCTTCTTCTTCATATTTTTCATAAGATTGCTTCAACGTCGCCGAATTAAGCAGTGTAGTCGCCAACACTTCACCGGTATCCGGGTCTTTAATCAAGGTTTTAATCCACATCGACTCGGTGCGCTTACTCTCGCCCAGGCCGACTACTTCACGCTCCAGTATGTAGTCCTGACCGACAAATAGCGGTCCCTTAATCATGCGTACTTCCAAGTCGGCAAACAGACCGATAGACGGGCCCTTGGGACCGGTCAGCCCCGATGGTGTGGAACCGACAAAGGGGCTGACCATTTCAGTCGGCATAATCGCTTTACCCCAGGGTGAGGTAGCGGCATTTTCAGCGCCATACCAGCGGCAGCTCTCAGTAATCTTTTCAAGTTTATTATTCAAGCTAAACGGGTAACTGTTGCCCAAGTGTTGATCAAAACCCATCTGAAAGCGATCCGGCTGCGGTGACTTATCTCCAATTTTTACCTTTTCCAACAATACCAATTGTTCTGGAGTAGGCCGCGACGCCATCAGCGCATCCAATCGTGTTTCTGGGTGTTGCGGCCCTATTGAGGCCGTACCTTCCAGTACCAGCTCGCCGGTTTTTTTCATCGCCCACAACTTAGTAATGTTTTCGCCGTCTTTGGGTATTTCGACAAAGGCTTGCACCTCTTCACCCTCGACCACAACATTCTTGAAGTGGGAACTAATGCAACCGCTTTCAAACCAGCGGTCCCCCCAGATATTGTGCAACAGTGGGTCGAACTGGGAGAAGTGAGTGGGACCCTCTATCGGTGCACCACTAAAACCCAGTTCCTGAGCCTGGTCATCGTCGTGAATAGACAAGTGGCCCCCGTACTCCTGCTCTGCCAGCATTTGCAGTGGTTTGCGAAAGGGGCCATTCAAGACACCGTCGTGTTGTTCCAGCGGGGTATCAAATACAGAATCAGTCATGCTTATGTTCCAAGTAGTGGCAAAATATGAATGGGGGCTACAACCTGCCGCAAGGGCTTATAAGGCGCGAATGGAATGTCGCTCAGCTGTAAAAATGTTAAAAGCTGGAACTAGCTTATCAAATGTCCGCCTACCCCGCCAGCGGTCCCGCCCCCGACTCGTCGCGAACTGGGTGTCAGGTAATGATGCTTAGTGTCTTGGCCTAGGCACCAAATATCTGTGCCACACACAGCATCAACGCCAGATTCACTCCCCCGAAATGACTGCCAATTTGATGGCAGGTGGGCCGAACAGAGGTGGCAGCGATACCCGCTTTTTATAACAGCGAGCATACTCTCCCTGGTGTGTAGTGCCTGTAGTTGGCTGTACAGCGACATTCCCCGAAAGCAGCTGCACTCTTAGGTGCAAGCCCACGATGCTGTCGGGTACACTTTTGATCGCAGCCTAAGGTCATGTAATTAGTTGCTGTATTGTCAAACCAGTTCGTGGCGACAGCATTTTTATACTGACTATGACTGATTCAGTTATCGACGCACTCTTTCGATATTTGCAAGCCATAATCAGTAGTTTTGTTTTAACCTTCAACAAGGCCTGGCTTATTCAGTTGCAAATGAAACTGTTTAGCCAGGCGCTGCGCGTTGGAACGTTCGCTGATTGTATCGACGTGGTACCAGCTATTGCTCACTTTCTGACGATCGATTTGCACCACCATATAGCCCCGTTGAAACAGGTCCACATATTTTATATGGGGGTGAGACTGTACTATCCGTGCTGCAGATTCATCGGCTTCTTCTTTGATTTTCAGCCCCGGCGAAGTCACTCCGGGCGTGACAAACTCCACCGCCAGCGCGCCCTTACCGGTTGCACTATCGTAGGCCTGCTCGCCAGAGGGTACAAAGGGAGATGGGCAAATATCCGACGCCCAGGAAGAGTGCACGTCGCCGGTCAGCACTACGTTATTGCTGTTACCCTGTTGCTGCAGCTGGGCAAGTAGCCGCTGACGACTGGCGGGATAACCGTCCCAAAAGTCGCTACTTAAGGACTTGCCATCGGCCCCCATCACCTGCGCCATGACCACCTGCTGGCCCAGTACCCGCCACAAGGTTTTACTCTCAAAGGACGCTGACAGCTCTCCCTGCAGCCAGTGTTCCTGCTGCACACCTAATAACGAGCGATTCTCGTCGCTCCAGTCCCGACCTTTTTCCAACTGCTGATCGCGCCCAATAATACGAGTATCGAGCATAATCAGGTCGAACAGATCACCGACATGAAAACTGCGATAAAGCCTGTTTTGCCGGTCGGACACCGCTTCGCGCACTGGCATCCACTCAAAATAGGCTTTGGTGGCAGCCGCTCGCCTGTGCGCCCAACTACCCTCGTCTTCACTATGGTTTTCCGCCCCTTTAATCCAGGCGTTGTTGGCAAACTCGTGATCGTCCCACACCAAAATAAATGGATGGCGAGCATGTACCGCGATTAAGTCCTCATCGCTGCGATAACAGCCATAGCGCTGACGGTAGTCATCTAGCTCAATACACTCGCGATCGGGTTTGGGAATACGGCCCAAGGCAGTACCGTCGCCATACTGCTTGTTAGCATACTCGTAAATATAGTCTCCGAGATGCAACACCACATCGATGTCATCTCGTTCAGCCAGCGCCCTATACACATTAAAATAGCCCACGGGATAGTTGGAACAGGACACCACCCCCAGTGAAAAACTCTCCGGCTTACCCTCTGGCAAGGTGCGGGTACTGCCGATCATCGACACCGCACTCTGACTGCTAAAACGGTAAAAGTAGATCGTGTCGCTGTGTAAACCGGTGACATCAACCTTTACCGTATAATCCCGGCTGGCCTCGGTGATTAGAGTTCCGCTAGCTACAAGCTGATCAAACTGACGATCACTGGCAAGCTGCCAACTGACTTCGGCGGTGGCTGCGCTAGTGCTCACTCGGGTCCAGATAATGACCCGGTCCTGCAGTGGATCACCGCTGGCAACGCCGTGGGAAAATTCACTGCGCGCCGCAGGTTCTGTACCTGAGCCGGCGCAGGCCACTAAACCTGGCGCTACCACTGTGGCACCGGCGGCGGCCGTTATAAAACGTCGTCTGGATACTGTCATAAATCACCTATAATAATATTTAGCCGTTTTGTTTATACGTAGTCTTTGTGTGTTTTGTTAACATTAAGTGTTTGTACGTTTTGTTAATATGTAGTGTCGGTCATTTCTGTTTATACAGAATGTTTGTACGTTCTGCTGCTAAAAAATTATCCGTTTTGAGTCCCCTGTTATCACCAACCTCTATTGTGTGGCGGCAGCAGGCAGTAAGCTAATAAGCGTATCGCCCGGACTAACATCCGGATGACAGTCATTGCTAAAGGCGCGCAGTACCCCGCCGGGATTAATCACAATCAATGAAATAATCCCCTTGCCGTGCAAGGCAATTAATCGTTCCAGCTAAAGATCTCACTAACTTTGGTGGTTTTTATTTCGCGCCCTGACCTTGCAGGCTGGACAACTTTTGTAAGGTCAGCGCCACCCCCAGTGAAATCATCGGGAACAGCAAGTCGGCAAACATAGCATCCGGGTTTAGCAAACCACTAACCGGCCCGGTGACAATAGCTACCTCTAGTAATAGCAAAATAGAGGGCAGTTTGAGCCACTAGGCCAACCACTGTGGCAATATACCTAGACCGATAATTCAACTTATTTGCGATGCCAATGATTCATGTAAAAATAATACCCTCCGGTAACAAATAGTCGTTGAGGTAAGCGTTGAGCTGCTATGCAAGGTATAACAGCCCGGCGCTGGCAGTTATTGACTCATATACCAGCCGCCATTGGGAGAAAGGACCTGACCGGTCATATACTTGGCCTCGTCGCTGGCCAGATAAACCGCCGACCAGGCAATGTCTTCGGGTTTGCCAAAGGCACCCAGCGGAATTTGCGCCTCCAAGGTCGGTCGTATCTGCGCCAAGGGCGCGGTCATATCCGTTTCGATCCAGCCCGGTGCAATGGCATTAACGCGGATGTTACGGCTGGCCATCTCGTGGGCTAAGGCCCGAGTAAAACCCATAATACCGGATTTTGCAGCGCTGTAATGGACAAAGCCCGGGCGCCCAAACGTGCCCATCACCGAGGCGATATTGATAATTGAGGCGGTGTCGAGATCCAGCATCTGTTTAATACCCTCTCGGCAACACAAAAAGGTGCCGCGCATATGTACATCGATCATGCGGTCCCACTGCTGGTCGGTCATTTCCAAAATAGCGTCGTTGTGCATGACTTCGCCGCGCTCGGCAGCTTCGAGACGCAGGCGCATTTTCTCATCTTCCTCGGGGCTATTTTCCCCACCACCGATGCCAGCATTGTTGACCAGTATATCCAGCTGCCCCGCATAGCGACCGACCTCTTCAAACATTGCCGCCACCTGGGCACTGTCTGATACATCTGCGGCGATGGCATGGCCCTGCATGGGTTCGGCCGCCCGCTGCGCCGCCGCCAAATCGAGATCGTTAATAATGACTCTGGCGCCCTCGGCGTGAAACAGTTCTGCCATTTTTAGGCCCAGGCCCCGAGCACCACCGGTTATTAATGCCACCTTATCTTTCAGTCTATCCATTATTACTACCCCTGTTATTATTGGCAATGATCAGCTTGCTGCTGATCATTGCATTGTTGTCCTGTGTAATGTTTGCTGTTGCTGTATTCATTGTCGCCGTATTTATTATCCCGATGCCGCCTTATCTCGCAGCGCTCTAACGTATTTCTATAGTTTTCTCAAACTCGATTTCGTCGCGCAGCAAAGACACATCTATGTATTCTCCTCGCAGCCACTTGCCGTATTGATCGGTGCTGTGTTCGCTGTCGGTTCTACCACTATTGCCACCGGCAATAATAAAGCGAAAATGCAATGGGTCAGCCAGGTCTACCACCCAGCGAAAAGCCGGGCCATGGTAAACCCGCAGCTGCTCACTGTCTTCGTCGACCCGCCGACGCAGAGCCATGCGTAGCGTGCTGCCACTGCCGCCGATAGGATCCGGACCCACACGCAACTTTTTCCAGGGCGCATGTTTGCCCAAGGAGTGTTTGAATTCAACCTGCTGTAGCTTACCCCAGCGCCAGTCGCTGCCCATCGTATGATCGAGGCGTTCCACCAGCGCCGCCACCTGTTGACAAAGCATGGCTTGCAGTTTGTCACGGTGCGCCAGCCAGGGAGAACCGGGCTGGAAAAAGTCGGTAATACTCCACTTCATCAACCCCACTGCTACCACAGGCATCGAATGCAACAGATCATCGCCCAGTACTGCATGCATAAAGTCACTATGCCAGCGCCGGTCCATCAGCGGGTAATAAAGACAGGCCGCGGCACTGTCAATGTCCGCACTGTAATCCCATTGCTCTAACAATTTGCGCGCACGCTGCACCGGCTCCGCGGGGTCAACCAGGCAGGCGGCTATCGCCGGCGCCCAATCTTTGGCCTGCAGGTCGATAAGGTCTAGCTGCATTGCTTCAAAGTCGGCCGACCTGAACAGCGCAGAGGGTTGCGCGCATATCTGCCGTTGCAATAATTGCTCTATGCGCCGGGCACGGGCGTCGGCGATGGGAAAGTTAGCAATCGGAAAGGTACCGCGATCGCCCATGGTATCGTTATTGGCGGTCAGGCAGTAACCGCATTCAGGGTTGTGCTCGACACTGAGCTCCGCAGCGGTACTTAATTCAAAGGGGTAGTGATTATCCCAGCCCGCCAAGGGCACCGAACCGGTAACGCCCTGAGTGGCGCCCTCAGCGCGCTTATGTCCTGGTCGTTTGGGCACCGTGGCGGCGACAAAGCGGCGCATCTCATCGTCGCGGTCGACACAGATAATATTGTTGACCAGTGGACAGATATTGTTTTCAAACAACGACTCGCCAAATTGCTTGGCGTTAGTGGCCAGCGGCATGGTAGCCAGAGTGCCCGCCGAGGTCGGAATGTCGCGCATTACCCAGTTTAGCGCGGTGTGGTAGTCGCGTTGACGGGGTTCAGTCAAGCCCAAGCTATCGCTAATAGACTCCAGTAGCGGCCCCCGCGGACTGTGGGCAATATCAAAGGAACGACTCTGTTCGCCGGCCACAGCAATATCAAAATGGCGATTATCAAAGGGCTCATCGCGCTCGACAAATACATCAAAACTGTCGATAAATCCGGTGGTCAGCCCCCAGCTAACATCGCGATTAAAACCCATCATAAAATAGGGTATGCCGGGGAAGGTGGCACCAAAGGTGTCCCAATCTGGAGTGCTTAAGTGCACATAGAAAAAGGTATTGGGGATCGAGTGAGGCTGATGCGGGTCAGTGGCCTGCAACGGCTTGCCACTGGCAGATAGTGCACCGCGTACCGCCCAGTTATTACTGCCGCTGATCGCCTGTTGCGGGAATAACAATTTGCCTACGCCGGCATCCATGGCCAAGAGTGCCTCTCGCAGTTGGGCTATCGACTCACCGTCGGCGGCGGAGTAATTGTGCAGGTGGTGCTTAAACCAATCGGTGCCGTGACGGGCCATCAGCTTGCCCATATATATTTTTTCCATAAAGGTCTTGTGCTGAAACCAACCGGTAAAACGGTGCCGAGAGGCAACATCGTGGCGGGTAAATTCTCTGGGCAGGGTACCGGCGCGGGCAAATTCTGCCGGCACATGGTCCAGCTCTCGCACGTAGCTATTGAGTCCCTCCAGGTAGGCATCAACCACCCAGTCACCGGGAGAATCTGGCATATCATAGGCCGGTACATTAAAGGCTCTATGCATTAAGTCCTGGGCCACATAGCGCGGCCCCATAACCTCGGCCACCGCACCAGTGGCATACAGGGTACTCAGATGAATTTGCCACAGCCGCTCGTAACCAGCTGCATAACCCATACCGCGAAAAGCGTCGGCTTGGTTATTGGCAAATACGTGCACCAAACCGTTGTTATCCCAACTGATATCGAAGGGCTGCTGGCTGCCCTTAATGTGAATTGTCATTGCGTACCTCTTGTTTTTATTTATTCATTTGTTTTCTACATGACTATTACCACTGGCGCAGCCTAGGTGACGAAAGTTCAGCTAATGCATTTGAGGCAACGACATTATCGGCTACACAATCTTACTGTCACTCTTACCCCAGTAACGGTCTTTGAGCAGGCGTTTATACAGCTTACCGGTGGGTAAACGGGGCAGTTCATCTTCGAAGTCTATGCTCTTGGGGCATTTGTAGTGGGCGATATGTTCACGGATATAAGCCATTAATTCAGTGGCCAGTTCCGCGCTGGGGGCGATTCCAGCCATCGTCTGCACTACCGCTTTCACCTCCTCGCCCATTTCTTCGTTGGGTACGCCGACCACCGCCACATCCATCACTTTGGGATGCATAATCATCGCGTCTTCTATCTCTTGGGGGTAAATATTGACACCACCGGAAATGATCATAAAAGAGGCACGGTCGGTCAAAAATAGGAACCCGTCTTGGTCCACATAACCAACATCACCCAGTGCGCTCCAGTTAGCGTGCAACGGGTGCTGCGCTGAGCGGGTTTTGTCGTCGTCGTTGTAATATTTGAAGGGCATGGCAGGGAGTTCGAAATAGACCAGGCCCTGTTCACCTACGGCCAGCTCAACACCCTGTTCGTCACAGATATGGAGAATACCTAAAATCGCTGCGCCCACCGTGCCCGGTTTTTCCAGCCAGTCCTGGGGTTTTACATGGGTCAGCCCATTGACTTCAGAACCGCCGTAATACTCGTAAATAATAGGCCCCCACCAGTCGAACATCTGCTGCTTGATCGGTCGAGGACAGGGCGCCGCTGCGTGGATAGCGCAGCGGTGGGAAGACAGATCGAAGCGCTGCCGCGCTGCCAAATCCAATTTCAGCAGACGATTAAACATGGTAGGCACCCATTGGCTGTGGCTCACCCGGTACTGCTCGATCGCCCGCAGCGCAGCGAGTTCGCCAAATTTAGGCATTAACACCACCGTGCCTCCCACCGCCTGAGCCGCGGTGGTGAAACCCATCGGCGCGGCGTGGTATTGAGGAGCCGGTGACAGGTAGATTGTGTTTTCGTCGAACTGCCACTGGCTTCGCTGCAAATTGCCAATTGGGCTATTACTGTCTGAGATCAGGCAATCCGGCAGCGCTTTTAAGATACCCTTAGGCCTGCCGGTGGTGCCGGAGCTGTAGGGCATAAAGGCACCGGCGGGCTGCACAGCCAGAGGTTCGGCTGCAAAGGCGGCAATAGCCTTATCGTAGTTATCGTAGCCTGGTATCGTCTCACCGACCATCAACCAGCGCGCCACTCCCGGACACTGGGCGGGTAGCGTCTGTGCAATACTGGACAGGTAACTCGAGCTGAGCAGTAACTGAGCACCACTGTTATCAATTATATAGGCGGCCTCTTCGCTGCTCAGATGGCAATTGACCGTGGTTAAGTGTAGGCCTGAGCGCAGCGCAGCCCAGATAATATCGTAATAGCGAACACTATTTTCCAGTAATACCGCGACGTGATCGCCTCGGCGCAGGCCCTGCTGCCACATTAGCTGTGCCAACTGGTTAGAGCGATCGTCTAGCTGCTGGTAAGTGAGTGTCTCTCCCGTTTCCGAGTGAATAACCGCCGCTTTATCGGGAAATACTGTTGCCCAGTGACCGGGGTACATAATTTGTCTCGCTATTTATTATTGTTCCTATGAGTGCGGTAAAAAATCTACCCGTACCCTAGGCTTACCAACCTTGGTTATAAACCTACGGCTCCGCCCTCTGTACGGGGGTCGTCAATACCGTGTAGCACACCTTTTTTAATCTCTATCGAGTTGGCATCGCCAATACCCCGGCCCCAACGCATCAATTGAATTTTTTTGTGGCCCATCGATTCCAGTATTTTTTTGCTGTCCGGTGTAATGCCCTGACCACCGTAAAACACCTGGTCCGGCATCCACTGGTGGTGAAAGCGAGGCAGCGACACCGCATCGGAAATATCCATACCGTGGTCGATAACATTCATTACCACCTGCAATACGGTGGTAATAATAGTGGAACCCCCTGGGCTGCCCGTGACTAACACCGGCTGTCCATTCTTAGTGACGATAGTCGGTGACATCGAGCTGAGCATGCGTTTGCCCGGGGCAATGGCGTTGGCACTGCGGCCGATTAAGTTAAACTGATTGCGAGTATTTTCTTTAAGGGAAAAGTCATTCATTTCATTGTTGAGCAGAAAGCCCGCCCCCTGCACAACAATTTTATTGCCATAGCCGCTGTTAATAGTAGTGGTCAGAGAAACCAGATTACCGGCCCCGTCTGCGACAGAGTAGTGGGTGGTCTCGGTACTCTCGGCGGGCCAGGATCCCGCACCTACTGCGTTGCTATCGGTGGCCTTGTTTTTATTGAAATCGGCAAAGCGCGAACGGGCATAATTTTTGTCGATTAACTTCGCCATGGGTACATCAACAAAGTCCGGGTCGCCGAGATGTTCGGCGCGATCGGCGTAGGCCCGACGCTCGCCCTCCAGCATCAGGTGGATTAGCTCGGCGCTGCCCCAGCCCATTTTTTTGACATCGAAGGGCTCAAACATATTTAGCATCTGGGCGATTAACACCCCGCCGGAGGAAGGCGCGGCCATGCCCCAAATCGTGTGACCGCGGTAGCTGCTCTCAACCGGATCGCGCCACACCGAGCGGTAATCAGCCAAATCCTGCAGGGTAATTTCACCGTTGCCCCTAGCCATTTCGGCGACGATTAAATCTGCCACTTCGCCGCCGTAGAACCCCTCGCGACCCTTGTCCGAAATAGATTGCAATGTCTTGGCCAGGTCAGATTGCACAAACCGGTCACCGACAGCATAATTTTCGCCGTGGTGAGTAAATATTGCCATTGAACCAGGATAAGGACCCATCTTTTTGGCAACATTATTAAATTGTCCCGCCAAATCGCGGTTGAGGATAAAACCCTCGGAGGCCAGTTTGATAGCGGGAGCCATCACCTCGGCTCGATTTTTGCTGCCGTATTTTTCCAGCAGCGTCAGCAGGCCGTCCACGGAACCGGGCACCCCTGCGGCGCGATGGGTACTGCGGGATTGGTTTTTAATAATATTGCCGGCGGCATCGATAAACATATCCCGATGAGCCGAAGCCGGTGCTTTTTCCCGGTGATCCAGGCTCAGTACTTCACCGCTGGCCAGACGCACTAGGGCAAAACCACCACCGCCCAAATTGCCTGCCGAGGGGTAGGCCACCGCCAGAGCAAAGCCCGTGGCCACCGCCGCATCAATGGCATTGCCGCCGGCGGCCAACAACTCAACGCCAGCTCGGGAAGCAATCTCACTGCGGGAGGTCACCATGCCCCGCTCAGACTGCGCCGCCTCCGGCGATGCCCCCTGACTGAGGGGCGAAACCAAAACTAGGGCTACTAGGCAAACGTTACAACACCGTTTAAACACGCTATTTCTCCATCGGGGACCCACTGGTGAGTCGCTGAACTTATGAGTATTGCTTTATTATAAACTGCTCTTTGGCTGAGAGTTCACAGTTATATTCAGCCAGTGTTAGCGATATGATTGAAAACAGATAATACGGTTTGTTATTGCTCGGTACTAGCCCTGTTATTCACGGGCACGACCATTGTTAATTTGAGACATTAATAATCGTATTAATAGTGGTGTTAACAGTGACATGGCAAGACAGTATTAGTGAGCAACCATTACTCAACCGTGATAACAGCGTTCAAAAACTTTTTGGGGCAATTAACTCACCGCAAAACTAGCAATCCACAGCGGCAAATACCGCCGTAGGGCCGCTAGTGCGCGCGTTTGATTTCAGTCAACAGTTGCTCAATGCGGTGATCCCAAGCAGCGTCAAAATCTGTTGTCCAGCCATCTTTGATCGCCTCCTTAACAGCACTTTTTACCGACGTAAATAAAACGTCATACATAGCGGCGTCTACGCCGTAGTCTTTGCAATGCGCATCGACTTCCCAACCCAGGTAACCACCCGCGCCGAGATGACTATCGTCCATTATCACTTCAAAAATTTGTGCCACCATCCGCCCGCGCATATATTCGTCGGAATGCCCCATTAGCGGCAACGCCTCGCTACAACGGTCAAAAAATGTTTGATATATAGCCGGTGTGAGATCGATATCACGCTCGGCACACTGCTCTAGGCTAGCTACTACCATCTGTAATTCATTCATCAATGATTTCCCAATTTTGCGCGTTCACAGGATCGCGACCGCCGTCTGTGGAAACCCCATAATGACACAGCCCCACTGCGACTAACAATATCGCAAGCCCTTATCGACCGCCATAATTGTTCGAAATTTGCCTGACAATAGCATGAAAAAGAACAATCACATGTTACATTGATGTCACACAAATAATAATGAGATTGCCTATGAAAAAGCTATCGCGACTAGTCATATCAGCTCTTGTTGCCACCGCCTGCCAATGGAGTTGTGCCGAGAGCCTTCAGCCAGCGGCACAGAGCACACAGCCCGTAGCGCAGAACTCACCGACAATATCCATACTAGACCATACAAGTATCGAGTGGCCCGCCTATGGCGGCGCGCCCGGGGGCGGTCACTACAGCAGTGCCGGGCAGATAAGCCCGGACAATGTCGACACCCTGGCGCAGGCCTGGAGTCACCGCTCCGGCGACTTTGTAGCAGGGCTGCAGTCCCTAACCGAGGACGTTACCTCCGACGACCTGCTCACCCGACCCACCAATTTTATGGTGACACCAATTATGGTGGCGGATACCGTTTTCTACTGCACGCCTTTCAATCGTGTTTTCGCCCTAGACCCAGCCACTGGCAAGCAAAAGTGGGTATTTGACCCCCAGGTCGATATGAGTAAGGAGGGCATTAGTAATTGTCGAGGTGTCAGTAGCTGGATTGACCCACAGAACCCGACAGCCCACTGCGGTCACCGTATTTTACTAGGTACTTTGGACGCCAGACTGATTGCCCTAGACGCCACCAATGGCGAGCGCTGTGAGGACTTTGGCGAGCGCGGGGAAGTGTCGCTGGTCACAGGCCTCAGCGAGCACAGTGATATGGAGTATTCCATTACCAGCGCGCCGGCCATTATCGACGATATGGTGATTACCGGCGCCTTTGTACTGGATAGTAATCGTCCGGATGTGCCCTCCGGTGTCGTGCGGGCCTACAATATTCGCAGCGGGGAATTTCTGTGGGGCTGGAATCCGGTACATCCAGACCGGCCTCAGCGCGATGACGCCGGTCACTATATTCCCGGTAGTACCAATGTATGGTCGACCATCTCCGTCGATGCGGCCCGGGGGCTGGTAATTGTACCCACTGGTAATTCCTCACCCGACTATTATGGCGGCGACCGAGATGGCCACCAAGACTTTTATTCCAGCTCGGTGGTGGCACTCAATAGCGAAGATGGTTCGGTCGCCTGGCACTACCAGACCGTACACCACGATATCTGGGACTACGATGTGCCGGCTCAACCGACCCTGGTCGATTTAACCATTGACGGTATCGAGCGGCCCGCGGTCGTGCAGGCCACCAAGATGGGCATGACCTTCGTTTTAGATAGGGAAACCGGCTTGCCGCTGCACCCGGTGGAAGAGCGTCCAGTGCCGCAAAATGGTGCCGTGCCAGGAGAGTATCTGAGCCCCACCCAACCCTTCCCACTAAAACCGGCCCCCCTACATCAGCTAGGATTAAGCCCCGACGACGCCTGGGGACTGACCTTTTGGGACAAAGGCCAGTGCCGCAAGAAGTTGCAGGGCATGCTCACGGGGCCTATTTACACCCCCCCCAGCCTGCTGGGCACACCGCTATATCCCTCCAATCTGGGCGGCAATAATTGGGGTGCCCCGGCCGTCGACCTAAAACGTAAAATTATGATTGCCAATACTAAACACCTGCCTATAGAGGTGCGATTGGCTCCGCAAAAAGACTGCCCCGCCGGGTTGCCTTTTCCACAACACGGCTCCGACTACTGCGTCATCATGAAGCCAATCATGTCGCCACTTGGCGTGCCCTGTACTGCCCCGCCCTGGGCTACACTGGCAGCTATCGACCTGGAGAGTGGTGAGATATTGTGGCAACAGCCCTTTGGTACCCTCAAGGGCATGGCACCTTGGCCGTTTTATCACTTTATTGAAGGGGGTATGGAAATGGGTGGGCCAATGGTCACCGCCAGCGGACTGACCTTTATTGCTGCCGCCTCCGATGCCTATTTTCGGGCTTTTAACACCGAGACAGGCGAAGAATTGTGGCGGGCGTCTCTACCCACCACCGGCAATGCCGTACCGATGACTTATCGTTACCGCGGGCAACAATATATTTTGATAGCCGCCGGCGGGCATTTTACTTCGCCCGAGCCCGCCGGGGATCATCTGATCGCCTTTGCATTACCGACTAAGCCCTGAGCGGGATTGGAATCAAGACTACGGCGCTAGATCAAACTGTCGACCATATTTTCTATCAGCGCCGCCCCTACCCAGGTCAGCGGTGGCAACACCAAATAAAGCCCCAGCCGAATCAGTACCGGCACATTGAAGGGCCACTCCGACACCTGCCGAATTTCCCGTCGATAACTCAGTAGACGATTGAGCTGATCCATTTTTGGCCCGTCGTCGAAGTCGGTCTTGGGGCTGGGTCGCAACACCGCCAGACGGTCGTCAACCTGTTGCAGTTCCTTCGCTTTGGCAGCCTGCAGGCGACGATGCATAGGCCAAATGGGAATAAAAAATAGCGCGAGCATCGGTATGGTGGTGATAAAAAATCCGGGCACGAAGGCTACCCAGTTGGCTTCAGCGTCGATAACCATAAGCGCAAACAGCGACTGGGCCCCAATAATTGACAGCATCGAGATCACCGCCACCCGAGCCAGCTCCACCTGCCCGGTGCTGCGCAGTAGATCAACCTTGAGCCGGTTGCTGAAAATCGCTAAGTAGAACGCATTTTCGCTAAGCGCAGCGATAGCAAAACTCATACAAACCCAGACCAACAGCGCGCCAATAGAACTGGCGTAGTGACCGAGGCGAAAATAGGTTTCTAGGTCTCTGCCTAACGATATTTCCAGTAGATAAACATGAACAAGCCACATCAGCACCGAGGCGGTGATCACGGTGATCATCCAGCGATGGGAGCGCCTGGTCAGACGCTGCCGCCAATGAGCCAACTCCACCTTATCAGCGTCCAGTAGCGGTGACACGGTATCAAACGCGGCCACTGTGCGTTCGATAACGTGGATAAATACCGGCACGATGTAGCCGCAACTACCAACAAAAAACAGCTTTAGATAGAAACTGAGCTGGCCGGGGATCTGATCCAGTAGCAACCACAGCGCCACGCTAATAAGAAGGCCGGACAACAGCTTGCCAAACCGGCAGGGCAGCGCCAGGTGCAACATCCACAGAGTGTGTTCGCGATCCAGCCAGCCTGCGTTGCCGCCCCCGGTCACTAGCGCTGACGCTCTAAGTCGTCCTGCTTGTCCCCGCTGTCCAGCGACATCGATATCTGCCAAAAGTCGTCGGCGACAAATACCTGTCGCACCACTACCGCCAACGACAGCAACGCGGCACAACCGTACAGCAGTACACTGGGCTCGTTGAGCGACAGTACCATGCTGCACAGGCACAACCCGCTCACCACCACGATAGTGCCGTAAAAATCACGCAAGGTGGCGGGACTGCGGCCAACAAAAAATTCGTCATTTTCGGGGTTCAAACGCGCCCGTTTCATATCGTGGTGGGCAATCCAGTTCATGCCTGCAAACAGCAGCGCCAAAAGGAGAAGCCACAGCACCACATCATCGATGCCCAAATTATCAATCATAATAAACTGCAGAATTCCCACCAAAAACGGAAACAGCGAGTCGAGGGTTGAGGGCACCCAGCGAAAACGCATAACACTGGTGGCATAAACCATCCACACTAGGATAATCCCCAGCAGCATTGCAACAACCTGCATCCAGCCAATAACCGCCATCGCACTCCACTGGTATAACGCGGGATACTCGTGCACCTGAGTCCACAGCAGTTCAAAACCCAATGCCTGCACGATACTTAACAGTGTGAGTAGTACCATAGGGAAGTTGTTAATAGCTCTGTTGCGGATAACACTCATAATCGGGGCCGGTGGTCGTTCAATAGTAGAGATAATCGGGGCTGGCAGTGGCTCTATTAGCCAATCGACAGGATGTCGTAGCAAATGGTGGTCAACCCAGTCGCAATAACAGTAACCGCCACAGCCCCCCTGCCATAACATTATAGTATCGACTGAGAGGCTACTAGCCAGGGTATTATTATTGTTAGTAACGCCCATCCTCAAGCAGGCCATTGACTTAACTATGAGCCGCTTGACACAATCGATACTGCAAACGTAGGATAGCACATGACAAGGCTGGTGAGCATGGGCCTGCCGCGGGTTAACAGCTATAATAATAAACAATATCGCTGACCAACCCGAGACCTATGGTGGAATTTGTAACCGTTCGCCGGCGCGCTACTACCGCCCGGCAGATAGCTGTCGATAAGTTTTTCCAACGACCCATTAGAGAACAATCCCTATGACACAGCAATTTTTGCGTTCCCTAGATTGGCGTCTGGTGCTGGCTTTGTCCATAACCACTTTTTGGCTCAGTTTCGGCCTCTATTATATCGCTACTTATATCGGTTGGAGCGAGTTTTTCTCACTGCCGCTAGAGGCCCTGGGCAGCTTTTTGGAGGGTGCCTTTGCGCCGCTGGCATTTTTATGGCTGGTGGTAGGGTATTTTCTACAGCAAAAAGAGCTGTCAAAAAACACCGCAGTTATCCAACAACAGCACGTTGAAATGCAAAAAAGTGCCCAGCACGCCGCCCTGCAGGCTATTAGCATTCAAGCCAGCGCCCTGCACACGCAACAGCAAACCTTTATGCGTATTTACGAGACAGTGAGCCAATCCCTGGGCTCGGTAGTAGGCATGCTCTATTTATCCAGTCAGGGCACTGCCGGCAGCGGTCAAATCAGCGACGACGGCATGGCCACGTTGTGGTCAGAAATGATCCACGGCGACCCGGAAATGTTTTCTCGCCGGTTTTTGTTTATCAATGGTGGCGGCGAGCAGGATATGTGTGATCTATTGTTTGGCACTGACATCAGAAAGCGCCACAGCGACAGTTTCATGGTCCAATACAAGCGTTTGTTTAAGGCCGCCAAAGCCTGCGACCCAGACGGCATGATTATCGATGCCATCCTCAACAACGCCCATGGCCGGCTGTACCAGGTTATGCTCAATCAATGCCGGATCGACGATAAAGAAAGCCTAATACTGTCGAAAGACAACAATACAGAATAACTATCGCCACTTGTAGCGCCTGCGGTCCTGCGCGTATACTCAGCCCAAACAGGCAACAAACCAGAGGGAATAGAATGTCTACCAGCAATTTTTCACATATTAAGAAGTTCTTCAGTGGCGCTAAAAACGCAGACGAGCAGCACGCGCTGTACAAAGAGATGCTGCTAATGACCCTGGCCCGGGCAACCCGCGCCGATCTGGTCACCGACGATAGAGAAGTAGCCAGTGTACAGGCGATATTAAAAGACTACCTCGGTGAAGATTTCAGTTCCAAAGACGTGCGAGTCGCCGCCTCCTCTGAACTTTATGAAACCGCCAGCATCGATAAGTTTCTGGGCCGAGTCGGCCAGCAAATTGAAGCGCCGCAGCGCCAATCTATTGCTAAGGCACTTGTTCAAGTGTTAGGTGCCGACGGTAAGGTGACACCCGCTGAGGTGGAGTTTTTCAACATGGCCATTGGCGCGTTGCGACTGACTCCCGCCGAGACTGTCGGTCTTGTTGTTGCGCCCTAAGTCGATACGTAACAGATCTTGTTCTCGAATGGTGTTCTTCGGGAATTAGATCTGTTTATTACTGTTTAAATCACGTCCATACGCTGTAGGCAATCTGTCTCTGGCTGTCGACTACCTCTGTTCTGCTATTCTGTGCGGTATTTCTACCTTTTCCTTCAACACCAGTAACCCAGTTGTTCGGGCGCCGGTACATACTTAGCTGCCCTTGGCCGCCACCTGCTCCACCGCACGCATTACCCGCAACAAATTCTCGCCCCACAACGCCCTGATCTGTGCCTCAGTGTAACCCCGGGCAATTAACGCCGCAGTAACGCTTGGGGTCTCAGAGGCATCCATCCAGCCGCTGAGGCCACCGCCACCGTCAAAGTCGGAGCTAATGCCAACATGCTCGATTCCTAACAGTTTTACCGCGTAGTCGATATGATCGACCAACACTGCCACACCAGTCCTAGGCCAACGCTGGTGTACCAACTTCATCTCAGCCCGGTAGGCGGCAATCGTTTCTGCGGACAGGCTGGCATAGGTCGCCCGGGACACATTGAACTGCTTGGCGAGCGCCTCGGTGGCGGCGAGTTTTTCCGCCGGTGGCGCCGCCAAATAACTGTCGAAGCCGACCACTTGTACCACACCTCCGGTAGCTTTTATCGCCAGTAGCTCCTCGTCGTCCAGATTTCTAAAATGATCGTACAGGCTGCGCACACCGGAATGAGAGGCTATCACCGGTGCCCGAGACAAGCGGGCTATATCTAATGTACTGGCCTTGGACGCATGAGACACATCCGCCATCACCCCCAACCGATTGAGTTCAGCCAATAAGTCTTTACCCAGCGCCGACAGACCGCCGTGCTCCGCCGGTAAATCGCCGAGATCCTTGCGGGCCATCGAGCTGTCGGCAAAATTGGAGTGGCCGATATGGGCAAAACCTGCGTAGCGCATACCACGATCATAATACTCCTCCACCGTGGACAGATCGGAGCCAAAGGCAAAACCATTTTCGACACCGATTAATGCCACCAGTTTGCCCTGCGCACGTATGCGTTCAATGTCGTCAGCGGTTTTGGCCAGCGCCACCTGGTCGGGATACAGGCTGTCGGTCATACGGTGAATTGCGTCAAATTTGTTGCGTGCCGCCGCCACTGCCTGTTGATAGTGCCCGGGGCTGCGCTCGGTCTGCCCCACGTAGACAATATAAAACACCGCATTGAGATTGCCCTCGCGACGCTTGATCAAATCGACTTGATAGCTGCCCCTAGCACCGGGGTCTACCGTGTCGGTGGCAAAGGTTTCTGGAATGTCGACATGAGTGTCGATAGTTAATAAGCTGTTGTGCAAGCTCGCGGTCGCTAGCACTTTTGAATCAGCGGTGGAAAGTGTTGTCGCCGGCGCTGCTTTTTGGGCATCGGGCTCGGTACCGCAGCCGGACAGCCACACTGCCGAGGCGATGGTAATAATGGCTAAACAGGACCTATTCCATAGAGGCTGACTATTCATACTTGTTCTTCTCCCTGTTATTTATTATTTGTTGATTGCCCTGGACCGCTAAACCCTCAGTGCAACGTTGGCGTTTTTTGATGGCCGCGTATGATTGAAAAAATACGCTACTGTTGTAAGGTAGCGCCAAAGCTTAACAAAAATATAAAAAAAAGGGAAAAACATGGGTACTGACGTCAATAGACAGTGGCGGTTGAAAAAGCGCCCCCAGGGCATGATTACCGAATCTAACTTCGAGTACGGCGAACAGCCTATCCCTGAACCTGGCGACGGCGAAGTACTGGTGCAAAACCTGTATCTGTCCTTCGATCCCACGTTACGCGGACAAATGGTTGACCGAGCCAGCTATGTTGCGCCAATGCAATTGGGCGACGTTATGCGCGGTGGTTCCGCTGGTGTAGTAGTCAAGTCAAACAATGCCCGTTTCAAGGTCGGCGATAGAGTCAAAGGCTCTGGGGGCTGGCAGGACTATTTTGTCACCGGCAATGACGATGTACTGTCACTGTCAAAACTCGCCGATGGCGTTGATATTCCCCACGCCCTCAGTATTTTCGGCATTACCGGCCTGACCGCATACTTTGGCCTGCTCGATATTGGCCAACCCAAACCTGGCGATACCGTGTTAGTGTCTGGCGCCGCCGGCGCTACCGGTTCGGTAGTGGGACAAATCGCCAAACTCAAAGGCTGCCGTGTAATTGGCATTGCCGGCGGCCAAGAGAAGTGTGACTGGCTCAAACGCTGCGCTCAGTTTGATGCCACCATTGACTACAAATCCGAGAATGTCCACCAACGTATTCGCGAGCTGTGTCCAAAAGGGGTCAACGTACATTTTGAAAATGTCGGCGGCGATATTATGGAGGCTGCGCTGGGCGCTCTGGCGATGAATGCCCGGGTGGTATTGTGCGGCGGAATTTCCTCCTATAACGCAGAACAGGCGCCGCCGGGCCCCAATTCATTAATGAATTTGGTGATTACCCGTTCCCGTATCGAAGGTTTTATTGTACTGGACTATATGGAACAGTTCCCCCGGGCAATCAAAGAACTCGCCCAGTGGATGGCCGAGGGAAAACTGCTCAGTCAGGAAGATATTCAACTGGGTTTAGAAAATGCGCCGCAGACCTTTATGCGGCTTTTTAACGGTAAAAACCGCGGCAAGCAAATACTGAAACTGTAGCTAACACCGTCTATCTTAAGGCGGCCTTTTTTCGCACCTCTTTCAGCTGTTGACACATCTGTCTTGCGCCCAACAACATTCTCACCGTGTGGCGCTGCAGATGATCCGGTGGAATAAAATACAAGTCCTCATTTTTTACCGCCTCCAGTTCAGGCCAGTCGCGCCACTGGTCCAACCACTGCGGCCGAGCTTCGCCCATGCCACTAGCAATAATCACCTGGGGGTTGGCCGCCAAAACCGACTCCACGCCAATTCTGGGAGCGATAACTGCTGCATCGGCGAATGCGTTGCGCCCGCCACAAAGACGAATAACATCACTGATAATATGGCTACCATTGAGCGTCTGCAGGGGTTTATTCCACACTTGGTAGAACACATTTAACTGTGATGTTTGCTGGTTTTCACGCTCTAGCTGGGCCACGCCCTGGCGAAACTGCCTAGCGGCCTCGCCGCCGCGCACAAGGTTATTCGTTAGTTCGCCGTAGCGTTCGAGATTGTCGGCGACGGACAACAGTGTCTGCGGATTGGAAATATATACGGTAAATCCCAAATCGACCAACTGCTGCAGACTCCCCATACCGTTGCCACTGGCCCAGCCAATAATCAGATCCGGCTGCAGCGCTGCGATCACTTCCAAATTGAAGCGTTTGTAACTGCCCACCGAGCGAATATCCGCGGCAGCCTCAGGGTAGTCGCTATAGTCCACCACCCCGACCAGTTGTTTTTCGGCGCCAACAGTAAACAAGTTTTCAGTAATATGTGGAGCCAAACTAATCACCCGTCGGGCCTCCCGAGCCAGCTCTATACGCCGACCCATGTCATCAACTACCATTATTTTTTCGCCCTGCTGCTGACCGGCTAGCGCCCACTGGCCACAGCCAACGAGAACAAACCCCAATACCATAACCACTGTTTTTACCGACATGATTGTTCTCTGTTATCTGTATTAATAATAAATTCGCTGACATCAACGACTATAGCCACGATGACTCACCTGCCCTAGTACTGTACTAAACCAGTACCTCCAGCAGTGCCTCACTCAGTGATTGTTGCAGGCGCCGGTTTTCGTCCTCGCTGCCAATCAAAGCAAAGCGCAGACAGGCCTCGCCCCCATAGTCGAAACGACGAGGTAATATCGCTCGGGCCGCTAGCGCCGCGTACAGCGCTTTAGCAGCAGCTGCCGGCAGCATTAGCGATATAAACAGCGGACCGGTCAACAAGCGCCATTGCTCACCGTGCAGCTGCAATTTTAACAGCGCACTCATCCCCTGCAATTGCAGCGTCATCATCGAGTGTATACGCGATCGCTGCTGCGCCTGCCAGCTGTGGTCTAGCAGCGCGAGTCGACCAATATACTGCGCCGGCCCACTCACCGCCCAGGGGCCCAACCTTTGTTGCAACTGCCTTTGCAGGGGCAAATCACTCAACGCAAAACCTAGACGCAGCCCCGCCAGGCCAAAAAACTTTCCCACCGAACGCAGTACTACCAGCCCCGGCAGCGGACATTCCCGGGCGAGGCTGGCGGAGGGCTGTAAATCCATAAAAGCCTCGTCGACGATAAGACAGCCCCCGCGTTGCGCCAGCAGTTGCCGCCATTGCAACAGTAATTCACGGTCGGCACAGGTAGTGGTCGGGTTATTTGGATTGATCACTAACACCGCGTCGACCTGCCCGCGGCGAACCAACCGATCAAGGCCCTGCATATTCTCGTGATCGTAGTCGATTACCCGGTGACCGGCCGCAGACCAGGCCCGGCGGTGTTCAAAATATCCCCGATTTGGCAGCGCCACGGTGAGCCCCTTAAACAAATCCGGCAGTGTCTGAATCACAAACTGCGAACCTGGCACCGCCATCACGGCCTCAGCCTTGCAGCCATAATAGCTCGCCGCAGGTACTTGCAGCGGACAGGCAATCTCAGGCAGGCGCTGCCATACTTGATCCGGTATGGTCGGAACTGGCCACGCCCAGGGCGCGATGCCAGTGGACAGATCCAGCCAATCAACAGCTGCCGTACCGTAATCTCGGACTGCGCGCTGCAGATCACCGCCGTGCCGCAGGTTAATACTGTGCTCACCCTCGCTGTCGATAACAGCGCCCTCTACCTTGCTCATTACACCCTCGTTGGTAGACGTTGTCATAGCAGTGACAACATTTGTTCTGCCAGTATCAAAATTCCAGCCATGGGTAGTAAAGACACAATAACTGCCCGATTTACCAGTGCCAAAGAACGAGCAATATCAGCTCGGGCCGGCGCTGCTGCCATACCTAATAGTGACCGCTGTACCCATTTGCCCCGATAGCGCGCCGCACCTCCCAAGCGAATGTCGAGGGCACCGGCACCACAGGCCATGACCGGACCAGCGTTGGGGCTATCCCAGTGCTTAGCTTGCTCGCTCCAGCAGCTAAAACCTTGATACACGGTGCGGCGACTACCCGCCATCAGCGCATAACAAATAGCGCACAACCTGGCCGGCAGCCAGTTCACAATGTCATCGAGCTTTGCCGCAGCCCAACCGAAATGATTGTAGCGCTCACTGCGATAACCCCACATGGCGTCAAGGGTATTGATAATTCGGTAGCCAACCGCCGCCGCCGCACCGCCCCCCAGTATAGAACCCAGGGCAAACCACAACAGCGGCGCGACAATGCTGTCGCTGCCGTTCTCTAACACTGACTCTATGGTAGCCCCAATGCAGGCACTTTCGTCCATCGCCTCAGTTTCACGGCTGACCAAGTAAGACACGCGAACCTTGGCCTCAGGAAGATCACCACGGTCAATGGCCACAGCAACCGCCTCGGCATGTTCGGCTAGACTACGAGCGCCAAGGGTGAAATAAAGCACCAGTGCCGACAGCCCCCACTCGACCACAGCATAGTCCTCATTAATCGCACCGAGGCCGTAATACACCAGCAGAGCTAGCAGCAATAACAGGACCACAGCGACTACGCCACGCATGCGCTCGGTATATAAGCTGATCGAGCCAGTGTTTCGCCGATTAAGACGCCGCTCAAGTTCGCTGGCCAACAGGCCAAAACCAACCAGAGGATGCAAGCGCCGGGTCTCACCCAGAATCCGGTCCAATAATAACGCCAGTAACAGTGCTGATAATGTATACAAAAGAATTATCACCCTATCAATTGGCCACAGTCGCCACCAACAATAACAGTGCCGCCACCTCGCTCAATTCTGCGGCGGCACCCAGCGTATCGCCGGTACATCCGCCCAAGCGCTGCATCATTAGTTGGCGTAAATAAATAAGTAACAGTGCCAGCGCGACAAGCATCAGCGCGGCAACAGCCGATAGACTCACCAGTAATAACAGTGATACTAGGGCGCATACCGTAATCGCCGCCGGTGCTGATAATTTTTGTAGCAGCGTTTTGGCCATGCCGCCTTCACGCACGTAGGGGGTAGTCAGTAATAGCAGCACTAGCGACATTCTGGCCATCACCGGCACCCACAGCATCGAGAAAAATGTATCCGCAGCCAGAAGTTGCGCGACCGCAGCAACCTTTAATAGTAAAACCAATACCACCGCCGCCACCGCCACAGGACCGCAGGTAGGGTCTTTCATTAGCATCAGAGTACGGCTGGTTGAGCCCAACCCTCCCATCCACGCATCGGCGCTGTCCGCCAGGCCGTCCATATGCAGGGCCCCGGTTAAGACCAGCCACAGCGCCACAATGCACACCGCTGTTAGCAGCGGCGAGAAAAGGCCCTGACTAACAATAGCTAAAGCGACAATAAATACACCGATTACCGCCCCCACCAGCGGATAATAAAGCACCGACAAACTCAGCTCGACGTCGTCAGCGGTGCGAATTGGCCCCACCGGCAATATTGTTAAAAATTGCAATGCCAGCAGAAAGCTATTGCGATGCCGTATTAGAAATATTTTCATCGATACTTAAGCCTCACTTCTTAAACCGCTCAAACCGAGTGTTAGCGCGGCCACCGGTATTGACAGTAACCTTGACCTTTAATCTGCTTCGCTAACGCCGGCGCCAGCAAAGGTCGCCATGCTGTTGTGCAAATCGACAGCACTGCGCAGCAGCGGTACAGCCAGCGCCGCGCCGGAGCCTTCGCCCAGCCGCATATTTAGCTGCAGCAGCGGCCTGGCATCCATGGCCGCCAATACTCTGCTATGGCCGGCCTCGGCAGACTGGTGGGCAAAGAAAAACCACTGGCGACAGGCGGGGTTAATCCGCACCGCCAGCAACGCCGCCACACTGCAAATAAATCCATCTATCAGCGAGGGGATAGCCAGCTGGGCGCAGCGCAGATAGCAGCCCGTCAGCGCCGCTATCTCAAAGCCCCCCAGTTGCTGCATAAGGACCTGAGGATCATCGATAGCGGGCCCCAATCGACTCAAGGCACGCTCGACTGCATCGACTTTACGTGTTCTGCCGTCCTTGTCGACACCGGTGCCCGAGCCGACTAATTCATCGGCCGGGGCCTGTAACAACGCGCAGGCCAGGGCGGCGGCGCTACAGCTGTTGGCTATGCCCATCTCACCGCCAATAAACAGCTGCGCCCCCGCCAGTTGCTCGGCGATGTCAGCACCCGCCGCCAACGCCTGTTGCAATTGCTCTGAGCTCATAGCCGGGCCCAGACAAAAGTTCGACGTACCCGGGGCGACGGCGTATTGCAAGATATTACTGCCGCTGGGGGCCGCGGTCGCAGTACCCATATTAACCACGGCAAAGTCGGCATCGAGGCCTCGGGCCAATACATTAATAGCGGCGCCACCGGCGGCAAAGTTGCGAATCATTTCCACTGTCACCGCCTGGGGAAAGGCGGACACTTCCTCCACCGCTACCCCGTGGTCGGCGGCAAATATTCTGATCACCAAACGCTCTAGGCTCGGTCTGACAGTGCCCTGCATGGCGCTGAGACGAGTAGCCAGTTCCTCCATTACACCCAGTGATCCCGCCGGTTTAGTTAGCTGCAACTGGTGCGCTTCAGCGTCCCGATAGCGCGCTTGATCGGGCTCGCCTATGGCGTGATTTATCCACTCGTTCATTGCTATACACCTATTGAATATGTCGAATTACCGAACCGGCAGGGTTAATTCCCAGAAACTTTAGCTGTTCTCTGGCGCCTGGCCCTTTAGCGTATGTGGCAGACCCGCCACCGACAAGGTCACCCGGTCACAGCGTTGGGCCAAAAGCTGATGCAGCCAGCCACTTTGATCGACAAATTGCCGTGACAGTGGCTCCATTGCCACCAACCCCATACTGACTTCGTTACTGACCATAATCAGCTGCCCCGGCAGCGTCGGTAGTACCTGTAAAAAACGCTCACGCTGTTGTGCCCAACAATCTGCATCTTGGGCCAACAAGCAGTTGCTAAGCCACAAGGTGAGACAGTCAACTAACAGGCAGCGGCCCGCGCTGGCCTGCTCCTCCAATACCTGGGCTAACATGATCGGCTGCTCCACCAAAGTCCACTCGTCACCCCGGCGCTGGCGGTGGTGGGCGATCCGGGCACGCATTTCGCTGTCGCCACCCTGGCCGGTGGCAATATAGACCAGCTCTAGGCCACTATCCTGGGCACGGCGTTCCGCCATCTTGCTCTTGCCGGAACGGGCGCCGCCTAAAATAAGCTCTCTCACGGTATTACACTCCCGCTGCCGGGCCAATCGCTAGAGTGTTCCCGGTAGATTATTAAGGGCCGATCTGTTTGTGGGTGTGACAGCCGCGTAACGGTAATGCCAAACACCTGTTCAATGTTTTTCTCGGTCAATACACTGTGGACGTCTCCGCTGGCGAGCAAACGTCCGTGATCCAACATAACGACGATATCGGCGTAGTGCGCCGCCAGATTGAGATCGTGCAAAATCACCATCACCCCGACCCCATCTTCGGCCAATGTCCGGGCAGCGCGTAAAATCATGTGTTGGTGGGCCAGATCCAGCGCGGCAGTGGGCTCATCCAAGAGAAGATAACGCTCCCGCCCCTCGTCCGGCTGCCACAACTGGGCCAGCACCCGGGCCAAATGAACGCGCTGCTTTTCACCCCCTGACAAGGTGGTGTAGTCCCGGTGTTTTAACGATGCCGCGTCTACCGCCGCCAGCGCCTCATCGACAATCTCGCCGTCGCGCCGGGCGCCGGTTTTATGGGGATGTCGGCCCAGTGCCACCACCTCCCCTACTTGAAAAGAAAAATTAAGCAGCGACTGCTGAGGCAATACAGCGATCATGCGCGCACGCTCTTGATCTGGCCAGTCCGCTAGCTGCCTGCCCTGTAGCTGTACCGAGCCGCTATCAATACTCAATTCCCCCGACAGCGCCCGCAGCAGCGAGGTTTTACCGGCGCCGTTAGGGCCGACCACCGCGGTCACCGTGCCCGGCGTCAGCGACAGACTCAGCGCTGTTAACAACCGCGCACTGCCGGCAACAATATCGATCGATGAAACACTCAACACCAGAAGCACCTCACTACAACAGCGCCAGTTTTTGCCGCTGCTGTAACAGCAGCGAGATAAAAAATGGCGCGCCCAACAATGCAGTCACAATGCCAATGGGAATTTCTACCGGTGCCATCACCGTGCGGGCAATAGTATCGGACAGCACTAACAGCGAAGCCCCCAACAACGCCGAGGCCGGCAACAGTGTGCGGTGATCGGGGCCGATTAACAATCGCACCAAGTGCGGCACGATCAGACCGACAAAACCAATCACCCCGGATACCGATACCGACACACCAACCCCTAGTGCAGTCCAGGCAATTATCAGCAACTTCACCCGTTGCACATCAATACCCAGATGTCTCGCCTCCGACTCGCCCAGCAATAATGCATTTAACACACGGCTATAGCGGGGCAAGGCAATTAATACCAAGCCCACTAAACTAACCGCCACAGTTAGCTGTTGCCAGTTGGCACCATCGAGACTGCCCATACGCCACAAACTGATACGTCGCAGCGCCAGATCATCGGCGATAAAACTGAAAATATTACTAATAGCCCCCGCTACTGCGGTGATCGCAATACCCGCCAGTAGCATAGTGGCAACAGAAGTTTCACCGCCAGAAGTACCCAGTCGATAGACAAATAAAGTGGCAATAAAACCGCCTACAAAGGCCATGATCGCCACCAGGTAGGTATTGATTATCGCACTGTTAGCACCCAGTAGTTCGTTCGCTCCCGCCAGCACAGTAGAACTCAACACAATAGCCACCGAGGCTCCCAGTGAGGCTCCACTGGACACACCTATTAGAGAGGGATCAGCCAAGGCGTTTCGGAAAAGACCCTGCATAGCGGCACCACACATGGCCAGACAGGCGCCAACTACCGCAGCCATCAGCGTGCGAGGCCAGCGTATAGACCACAGTACCATCTGCTGCTGGGGGTCGACCGAGCTCAGTGGCAAACCCAAAAAATGACCCAGCGACTGCACACTCACCGTCAGTGGTATGTTCAGCACGCCACTGCTTACCGAGAACAATACCGCACAGGGCAGTGCCAACAGCAGCACAATTATCAACACCCTGGTTCGCCTGTCAGCCATTTACTGCGCCGCCGGCATTAGCGCAGAAAACATGGGTTCCAGGTCTAAATGTTGCTCTATCGCGTCGGCCAAGCGATTGATTTCCCGCTCCTTGCGAGCGCCGTGGTCTACCGCCTGAGGGGCCGTCAGCCCGGCCCAGACCAGCAGCGATTGGCAGGCTTCGGTCTGATCAAACAAACCGTGGATATAAGTGCCAATGATCTGGTTGTCTGCGGATATCGCGCCGTCGGCGCCACTGTCTAATTGTGCCAGCGGTACCGACAGCGCAGGACCGGTGCTACTGCCGGCGTGAATTTCATACCCGAGCACCGGACTGCCGCCCAGGCTCAACTTACCGCTGACCCGGCGCAATTGTTTTTCTGCTTCAATAACAGTTTGAAATGGCAACAATGCTAGTGCGGTCGACAGCCCCGCCTCGCTCTCTACACCCAGCGGGTCGGCTATGCTCTCACCCAGCATTTGAAATCCGCCACAAATACCGATCACCTTTCCCCCATAACGAAGGTGCTTGTTGATAGCCTGTTGCCAACCCTGATCACAAAGCCATTGCAAATCCCGGCGCACACTCTTGCTGCCGGGTAAAATAATCAAGTCGGCGGCGGGAATAGGCTGATCGGGCCCAATAAACTGCAGGTCTACCTGGGGATGCAGGCGCAACGGATCAAAATCGGTATGATTACTAATGCGCGGCAGTACTGGCACGATAACTTTAAGCAGTGCGATGTCACTCTGCGCACTGTGATCGACCTCCTGGCTACTATCTATTGCGTCTTCCGCCTCCAAGTGAAAGCCCTGTAAATAGGGTAATACGCCCAATACCGGCTTGCCAGTACGCTGTTCTAACCAATCTAAACCCGATTGCAGCAGGGCAATGTCGCCGCGAAAGCGATTGATCACAAAACCGATAACCCGGCTTTGCTCGCTGTCACTTAGCAGCGCTAAGGTGCCAACCAAGTGGGCAAACACGCCGCCGCGATCGATGTCGGCGATAATCACCACCGGGCAGTCTACCTGTTCGGCAAATCCCATATTGGCAATATCGTTAGTACGCAGGTTAATTTCTGCGGGACTTCCGGCACCCTCAACCACGACCGCCTGATACTGCTGCTGCAGTCGGCTATGGGATTGTAATACCGCGGTCATCGCCGTTTTTTTATAATCATGAAAGTCGACAGCATCCATGTCAGTCAAGGCGCGGCCATGAATAATCACCTGGGCACCGATATCGCTATTGGGTTTTAACAATACCGGATTCATATCGCTGTGGGGCTCGAGATAACAGGCCTGGGCCTGTACCGCCTGCGCCCTACCGATCTCGCCGCCGTCACTGGTAACTGCACTGTTGAGGGCCATATTTTGCGGTTTAAAGGGGGCCACCGCTAGACCTCGTCGTACCAACACCCGGCACAGTCCCGCCACCAATACACTTTTACCGGCATCGGAGGTGGTTCCCTGCACCATTAACGTGGTATTGGCGACAAAGCGCATCTAGTAATCCACGCCCTGGCGCGCCTTAATGCCCGCCTTGTAGGCGTGTTTGACATCCTTGATTTCCGACACTGTGTCTGCTAGTTCCTGCAGCGCCGAGCCGCCACCGCGACCGGTAACAATAACACTCTGCTCTGGCGGGCGATTGGCAAGCGCCGATAGAATTTTTTCTTCGTCTAAGTATTTGTAGCCAATCATATAGGTTAATTCGTCCAGCAATACCAGATTATAACTGTCGTCCTTAAGCATTCTTTCCGCCACCGCCCAGGTTCGCTCAGCGGCCTCAATATCACTGCTTCTATCCTGAGTATTCCAGGTAAAACCGGTGCCCATTTGATAGAAGTCTTCAGCGGGGTGGTTCTTTTTCAAAAACAACTCCTCGCCGGACAGCTGCACACCCTTGATAAACTGCACCACACCAATGCGGTGATCGTAGCCCATGGCCCGTAACACCATGCCAAAACCCGAACTACTCTTGCCTTTGCCGTTGCCGGTAAGCACGATAAGCACACCTTTTTCGATATCAGCCCTGGCGATAGTAGCGTCGACTTTTTCCTTCTGTTTTTCCATTTTCTTTTTATGGTTAGATGATTTTTTATCTTCGTCTGTCATATCTACACACTCCAACTATGAATCTATCGGGTTTCTTAACGCTGACTTTTCAGGGTTGATTCCCCAGCGCCAAGTTGACAGCCAGGCAGCGACACTGACGGTTTTATACTGAGCCACCGTCGCCGCTGACAAACAATGGTTGTTTTACCTCCGCCTCACTAAAGCACTGTTACAGCCGGTAGGTCAAACTGAACAGTGCCTCACTACCGGAGGTATGGTAGTTTTTAGACAGTCGGTAATCGTTGTCAAAAATGTTATCGAGCTTTAAACGGCTAGTGAGTTTTTCGCTGATGTCATAGGCCAGGTTAACAGCAAAGGTGTTGTAGCCAGACAGGCGATTGTCATTGGCTACATCATCATAGCGATGACTTTGCGCCTTCCAGTTAAGGGCCACAAACATTTTTCCAAATCGACGGTCGAGCTGCGCCAAAGCCGTTTTTTCCGCGCGGCGGGCTAGCAAATTACCGTTGTCGGTATTTTTCGGTTTTACATAACTCACACTGGTCTGCACATTCCAATCACCCAACTGCGTGCGCAGGGAAAATTCAGAGCCCTTAATCTCCGCCGCATTGACATTGCTGGGTTGCCAAAAGTACGGGCTGGTCTCGGCCCAGTTGATCAGATTGTCAATATCGTTGCGATAGACCGTTAACGACCAGGACAGTTCACTGTAGCTACCTCGCAGCTCCAGTTCTATATGATCGGACTCCTCAGGTGCCAGCGCACTGTTACCGGCGGAATAGTCATCGGCGGGCCAGTATAAATCGTTAAACGTGGGGGCTTTAAAAGCGGTACCGCGAGAGACTATCAACCGATGGGCATCACCCAAATCCACACCCAAGGCGATATTATAGGTGGTCTCGTAGCCAAACTGATCGTTTTTATCACGTCTATAACCTGCAACAATATCGACAGCACCAGCCAATTCTCCCTGTAATTGGCCAAACAGCGCTCTGTTGCTGCGCTCGTTCTCGGCGTAGTCCTGACTGCCAGTCACCTCGTCCCGATAGTAGTCGAAACCCAAAGTCAGCAGGTAATTGTCGTCGAGTTGAATATCATTTTGCCAGGAGGCCTGGTCCCGCCGGGTCTTAAATCTACTGGCAGCGGCAATATTGTGATCGCGACTTTCATTCTCATCGTCTACTTGGCCAAGCGATACCGTGCTGAGCCAGCTCGCAGTCAGTGGCACTACCAGGGCAGCGTTAAGCGAGCTTACTGCAAACTTGTTATAGGGCGAGGCCTCAGCTACAGCGGAGTAGCCGTTGCCCTGGTCAATATCCTTTTCGCCGCTAGCCCGGTTGCCATTGAAGGACAGCTCGGCGCCACTGTCAAAACGGTGCGCCAGTGTTAGAGCCACCGAGCTATTGCTGCTTTCATCGTCGTCAGCGTCGGTATTACCATCAAAAACCTGACTATCGATGCCGTCACTCTGGCTGTGACTGGCGCTTACACCGACCGAGGTATTAGCCCATTTGCCACCTACAGCCAGCGAGGCCTCACGCGTATTGTCAGTACCATAGGCAAAGGTCACTACCGGGGCAAAATCGGCGGGCTTGCGAGTGAACACTTGAATAACGCCGCCTAGTGCTTCAGATCCGTATAGGCTGGAGCGGGGGCCACGTACGATTTCGATGCGCTCGACTTGGGATGGATCAATGTTTTGCAGACTTACAGTACCCAGGCTAGCACTGCCCAGGCGCACGCCATCGATCAGTACCAGTGCGTGGCCATTGTTAGTGCCGCGCAGGAATAAACTGGCGTTGGCGCCGCGACCGCCATTGCGAGAGATATCGACCCCCGGCGTAGAGGCTAACAGTTGCAACAAATCGCTGGGCTGCAACATTTCGATTTGCTGACGCTCAATGACCACAACGGCGGCCAGCGAAGTATCCGCTGACTGGGCCGTGCGCGTGGCAGTCACCAGCACCGCTTCGGTGTTGTTATCGGCAGTCGCGGCAAAGGTCAGCGGTGAGCAGGTGGATACCGCCAATAAGGCAGTGAATAGTGGTTTGTTCATAAGTTCCCCAATCATTAAATAAGTAACGCGATCGAGGGAGGGTAAAACGTGGGGGCAGAGACGGCACAGCGCCGTGACAGTCAACCACAGATGAAGCCCTCCGCTACATCGTATGTTCTGTCAGGGCCGGTTCCGGGCTCGGTTATCACTACAATAACTTTACCGTTGCGGGGGCAGCGTTGGAAAAAGACGAATCCCTACCAAACTTCCCGTTTAACCCATTATCGGTTGCCATCGCCGTGAGGCGGGGCGCGATGTCAGGGCACCTTGTCAGTGGGGCGCACTATAGCCAATGGGCGATCAATTAACAATCGATATTTACAGTGAAAGCACGGTCCCTGCACTAGCTACTTTACCACTGTGGTTCTAACTACTCCTCTAGACCGGCAATAAAGCTAACCACATCAACCGCTTCGGCGTCGTCATTTTCGTCGTTAACATGCTCGAATAAAAAGCTCCGAACGGGTTCGATATGTTTCTCTATATATGCTCTATCTTGTGCTACAAATTCCTCAGTTATACGTTTAGCCAATACCACTCGCGAATCCAGTACCATCCTGTCTCTATTTTTAGCGCCGGAGGCAACACGGCCAGCAATGTCGATTAGCGACACTGTCGGTCGATCCAACTGCGCGATCCAAAAGCCCAAACCGCTATCAGGATTATCGGCACTACCCTCAACATTACGGGCAAACATATTGATATATAGATTGTTGATAAGAGTCGCTCTTTGTTGCACGTTGAGTTCATCGATACTGCTCAAACCATCGGGCACAATCAAATCGATAAACTCCTGTGAATTACCAAACTGATTTTTGATACCGGCACGCACCCCGCCCAATTGATCGAGCCGCGTCGACCAAAATTGCACACCCACCGGATCACCGGCGCGGCCGTAAAACGCTATGTATTGTTCTTGAACTATGTCAATACTGGTGCTACTCGGCGGCGCGCCGCTGCTAAGACTGAACTCAAATGCACCCATATCGCAAATGGCGGCGCCATCGGCATTGGCATCAATTGGGCGGCTCTTACCGGTTTGATCTTCGACCTCGCAGCTGCCCCCGGCCCCCGGCACATTCGCGTCGGCAGCGTCGAGAACTGGGCTTAGCGACGACGGAGACAAGGTACGGGTCAGGCCGCCGTAATAACCCGGCTCAGCGCCGGCCGCAATGTCGGGGGCAATATCAAAGAGATTGCCACCCGCATTTTGAAAACCGCCATCGATCGAATCGACAAGACTGAAGGAAACAGTTAGATCGCCGCCATTTATTACAATAGCGACTTCTTCAGCGTGTAACTGAGCTACCAGTGAGTTACTTAGTAACACAGTGCCACCGGTAATACCTATACCGCCAGCGCTGTTGTTAAATACGGTGATATTGTTTGCCGTTAGTGTCGCGCCGGGGCCATTGAAGACACCACCAGCAAACACCGCCGAACTACCATAAATAGTAATATTGGCCAGCAGTGTTGCTGCACCGAGATTGTAAATGCCCCCCCCTTCACCAGCGGCACTATTGTCAATAAAGCTTGTGCGCTGAATATCCACAGCTCCGGCAGTATCGGCGATCGCGATCGCCGCACCGTCCAGCGCTTCGTTATTAACAAACTCGCTGTCGCGCACTGTCAACAGGCCATCGATTACTGCGATAGCGCCACCAAACTGCGCGATATTATTGCTGAGCACCGATTGAGTGACGGTCAATTCAGCGCCACCGTCGATTCGTACCGCAGCGCCCTCAATCGCCTCGGCATCGCGGAGATAAACACTAGACAGTTGTAACCTATGCGGCGTTGACAGCTCAAAAATCCCCTGAGCACTACCAATACCCGCATCGGCAATACCGTCACCGTTTACATCGCCATCGATCACTATATTTTTAGCGACTGCAATGGGAGAATTGAGCGTGATAAACACATTGTCGACAACGTCGCTATTGGCGGGGAACAAGGTCGCATCGAAGCGAACAGTATCACCCTCACTCGCGCCGGCAATGACCTCGCGCAAAGAACGACTGCCAGAATCAGACAGGCTATTAACCACCAAAGGGTCGATAACTGCGTTAACTATTAGCGTAAATGATGTAGTGGCTGTGTCGGAACCGTCGTCGACTGTTACGCTAATAAGCGTACTGCCGCTACTACCGCTACTGGCCGATACGGTGATAGTCCTATTGACGCCCGAACCGCCCAGAACAATATGGCTATCGGGCACTAGGGTTTTGTTGCTAGAGCTTGCGCTCAGCTGAAGATCCTCGGTATTGTGGTCGTCATCGCCAACGGTAAAATTCAGCGCGCCGGTGCTCTCATTCAACTCAATGCTCTGGCTGGCAATAGCACTTATGGTGGGCGCAGAATTAACGTTCAATACAGTGACAATGAATGTCATATCCAGTGCATCGACACCGTCTGACACCGTCACGGTGATTATACTGCTGCCACTACGGTTTGCCAGCGGTGTTACCGAGATTGCTCGCTGATCAGCACTGCCAGTAAGGGTAATATTACTATCGCTAATCACCGCACTATTACTGGATTTGGCCGTGACTGCCAGCTCGCTGTCATCGCCATCGGGGTCCGACACCACAAAAGCCAGCGCACCGGTACTGGTATTTTCTTCAATGACCTGCCTACTAATTGTGCTAATGGTAGGCGCAATATTGCTTTCGACAAAAACCACACTGAGTTGGAAGCTGGTTGAAACAGCATGCTGACCGTCGTTGACGGTTACCGTAATAACGGTAGTGCCAAATTGATTAAGCGCCGGACTGAGAGACATACTGCGACTGGCACCACTACCGGATACTGTAATATTAGCGTTTGGCAACAATTGCGTATTGTCAGAGACCACTGTGACAATGAGGTCGGCCTCATCATCGTCGAGGTCGTTGACGGTAAACAACACTAGCAGAGCATCTCCATTTTCTTCCATGCTCACATTGGCAATCGAGGAAATGGTCGGCGCCACATTTGCCCCCGCCCCCGGGTATAGCGCCACCGCTGCCGCAATATCATCAACGCCCAACGTCGCACCGCGGCCATCACCATGAATGCTGGCCCGCATTATCGCATCGTCATCACCAATGGGATTATTATCGCAACTTTCACCATCACCACAGGAGTGGGAAAAACCAATAGTATGGCCTATCTCGTGGGTAATAGACTCCGCCGCGTTGGCGCCGGAAAATCCGTCTAGCAGGCAGCTCGCGCCGTCCTGAAACACCACATCGCCTTCAATAGTAGACCAATACTGAGTGCCATTGAAAAAGTGGCTACCACTGGAGCGCGGCCCGCCAATGCCGATAGTACCGCCAGAGACACAGCTATAAGAGCCGCCTATTTCATTGTTAGGATCTTCAAACAAAACGGTATTAATACCATCACTACCAATAAGACCAGCACTGGCAGTGGTGGTGCCGGCGTAATTAAGGGAAATAATACTGCCCGCAGCATTTGTCCAGGCAGCAACCGCCTCGGCGATGCCTGCGGCATAGGAGGCACCGCCATTACTGCGCCATTGCACGGTGCCAC
>Ga0105355_10000355_pt1 | contig 41805 bp, 35 predicted proteins | sample GOMGulsemesocosm_2_FD_83508 | JGI IMG/M metagenome (GOLD analysis project Ga0105355, IMG submission 83508) | Methane-oxidizing microbial communities from mesocosms in the Gulf of Mexico - GOM9C Gulf of Mexico | ecosystem: Environmental > Aquatic > Marine > Cold seeps | place: Gulf of Mexico...
ACAAGGCATTCCAAATATCTATGAAATTTGTTTTCTTTAAATCACTTTCTCTATCATCGTTCATAGTCTTTGCCTCAATTGTCATTTTGAAAAGTATTAGCCGAGCCTAACTAACAATGTCCTCGATGTAGCAACTACTAAGCCATAATAATCCATACCTTTATTGTTACTGTTAACTCGTTGTAATGTTTGGGTTTTATCTTTTGTTGTTTTTAGAAAACAAGAAGGTGACGTGGTTTTATTGAGCGATTTAAATTTAACTATATTTACTACACTGTGCTTTTCTCAATTTTGGTAGTAAAAATAGATAACAATTCTTAAAAATGAGAATTTTTAGTGGCTTTAATACCCCTTAGTACATTATTTGTCATTGGTCTGTGAAATAGTGTGATAACGGCGTAGAGATACTGTTTTGGTAAGGTAGGTAATATTGGTAAGTTATTTGCTTCAAATTTGCTTTATACGTCGGTAGCAAAAGGCAAACCATTTTGATTAGGACAGTTTTTTACATTTTATTGATCTTAGTTCAAACGACAGTTTGGGCAGATGATAGAGTGTGGGCAAAAGTTAGTGAAGATGGTAATCATGATGTAGAGAATGCTGCTTTGAAGTTATTACAGAATCCTAAAGACGTTTTTAAAAATACTCCCGCCGACTATGCCGGTATAGGTAATCAAGTCGATTGGGTAAGAGCTTTAGCTGAAAATGCCGTTATACCAAGAAGCCAGCTTAGTGATACCACAGAGGTTAATGTGCTTGATTTAGATATCATTATGGATGCCACCGGGGAAATGCCTTTAGTGCGCTTCCCGCATAAAGCCCATACCGAATGGTTAGATTGTAGTAATTGCCATGATAAGTTGTTTAAAAAAGAGTCTGGTGGCAACCCAGTAAATATGTTTGCCATTTTGGCGGGGGAATATTGTGGCAGATGCCATGGTGCGGTCGCCTTTCCATTAACTGAATGTCGAAGGTGTCATAGTGAAAGCCGTAAAACTTTTACTGGTAAAGCGGGGGCGCAACCAGGCCCTGGTAAAGTCTACCCAGCCGTTAAGGAGCAAAAGGTAGTCAAATGAATAATATCATTAAATTAGTGGCTATCAATTTAGCTTTTGTTTTGTTTACATATCTTCCGCTAAAGAGCTATGCAGAATATGCAGATGTTATCTTAAATAAATATTCAGAAGCAAATGATATGCGACCTGTGATATTTCCTCATTGGTTTCACCGGGTAAGATTCCGTTGTAAAGTTTGCCATTCTGAGCTGGGTTTTGAAATGAAAGTTGGCGCCAATGATATCAGCATGCTCAAGATTATGGACGGTCAGTATTGTGGTATGTGTCATAACGGTGAAATAGCCTGGAACATTGATCAATGCGATCTATGTCACTCAGGAAAGCCAGGCTTAAAAAGTAGTATTAAAGGCGGTCATAAAACGGGAGGACCTTCGGTTTGGTAATTTCGTTGAGATATATCTCCTTAATCGCTTTGGCTTATATGCTCATGTCATGTAGTTCAACAAAAGATATTGAAAAGCGCAATTTTGAACTGATTATACAAAGCCAAGATGTTAATCGTTCGTGGCCAAGAGGCTTTAGTCGACCTCACTATGTTTATTTGGGCGATATTTACGGCGAAAGAAACCTAACAGAAATAAAGCAGCAACATGAAGGAATGCTAAGTAAATTATGGTCATTGATTACCGGGAATATTATCAAAGAGCCAATTAAGCTCAAAAGACCTCAAGGACTTATCAGTGATAATAATGGCATAATCTATATTTCGGATGTAAGTCATCAAGGTGTTTTTGCCATTGATACTATAAATGGTACGCTCAAAGTATGGAAAAAAGCAGGGAAGAATGAGTACTTTAATAGTCCGATAGGCATAGCACTCACTGATAAACATGAGTTGTTAATTGCCGATGCAGAGCTTGGTTATATTGTCCGTCTAGATACACATGGCAAACCACTTGGGCTGATAAAACATGATTCTTTAACACGACCAACGGGTATTGTATTTAATAAAGAAAAGCAGCTTATTTATGTAAGTGATACCAGCAATGATGATATTAAGGTCTTTAACCGGCAAGGTGAGCTGCAACGAGTTATTGGAAAATCGACTCCTGATATCCTTAACTTAAATGCGCCAACTTTTCTTGCCCAGCATTCTCAAGGTTTACTTATTTCAGATACCTTAAACGCGCAAGTTAAACTTATTAAAACCAATGAAAGTGCCTATGAACTTAAGACAAGCTTTAGCAAGAGAGGCATGAAGTTAGGTAATCTATCTAGACCTAAAGGTGTTGCATCGGATTCTGAAGGTAATGTATATATCATTGAATCATATTTTGATCACTTATTAGTTTTTAATGAGCAAGGGCAATTTTTATTGCCACTCGGTGGTACTGGTTATGGTGCAGGGGAGTTTTATTTACCCAGTGGTATATGGATAGATAACCGAGACAGAATTTATATTGCCGATATGATGAATGGTCGAATTTCTGTATTTCAATTCTTAGGTGGTAATGAGTGAAAATAAATAAAACTTACGCAAAAGTAATGCTCTTGACTTTAGTTATTTTTTTTTGCTTATTAGCCTCTTTGTTAAGTAGTTTATCTTTAGCCGCCACAGAGTCAAATGTGCAGCAAACAAAGCATAATTTCTCGACTTCAGGTAGTAACAGCGTAAAAGCAACAACAGAGTCACAAGTGTGTGTGTTTTGTCATACTCCGCATGGTGCAACAGTCGATGAAGAAGCCCCTTTGTGGAATAGACAACTTAGTCCGCAAGCATCGTACTCTATGTATGACTCTCTTTCTTTAGATACCACGGATATGTCCTCTGCTCCAGGTGGCAGCTCAAAACTGTGTCTTTCATGTCATGATGGTACCCTAGCAATAGGCTCTGTTAATGTAGCTAATGGTCAAGCAAACCCTGTGATTTCCATGAATGGTACTTTACCTGATGGCACCATGCCAGCAGGAGAGGGCAATACTACCGGTTTTACTCGAGATTTAGGCACTGATTTAACCAATGACCACCCTATATCTTTTACCTATGATGCGACGCTAGCTACTACTGATGGTGAGTTAAGAAACCCTAACACTGCTGATCATATTGGTGACCGCCTTCCTGGTAATCACCCTAAATTTCCGACTCAAAATGGTCAGGTGCAGTGTACTACCTGCCATGACCCGCACTTATTTGATCCAGATGATCCCAATCGTAAGTTTTTACGTGGTAATCGATTACAAAAAGCAACACCAACAGGGGCAGATTATGATGAAACAAATGATCAAATCTGTTTAGCCTGTCATGATAAAGCGAACCAAGCTTGGGCGATGTCTGTTCATGCTAATAGTAATGATGCCAATGAAACCTATGAAACTAATGCCGCAACATTAAGAGAGTTTCCTGCCAACACTAAAGTTTGGCAAGCGGGCTGTTTAAATTGTCATGATACTCATACTGTTGATGGTTCAAGGCGACTACTTAGAGAAGGGGTTGATTCGCCAGGCGGTATAACCACAGCAAAAGCCAGTGGTAGTCCTGCTATTGAAGAAACCTGTTATCAATGTCATCGACCACAATCGCAAAGTGTTTTAACCTCAACAGCAAATGATGTTCCTGACATATACACAGATTTTAATTCCGCGCGTCATATGCCAATTACCAATAGTGATCAACAAAAAACAGCCATTCATGATATTAAAGATAAAGACTTTACCGAAGCAAGAGGAAAACTAGGTAGAACAAACTCACTTAATCGTCATGTTGAATGTACCGATTGTCATAACCCTCATCGAGTAATGAAATCTGATAAATTTAATGATATTGGCTCAGAAAGTAGCGGTACCCATCGTCATGATACAGGTCATACTAATATTGCTTCTGGTGCACTTAAAGGCTCTGTTGGGGTAGAGCCAATTTACAGCAGTGAAAAATTTGAACCTGATCATAGCGCTGCTGATTTAATCATTAGTTTTGCTGAAAAGAAAGGTGTACCAAGTCCGGGTGCAAGTGAATCAGTTTCTTCAACTTGGGTAACCAGAGAATACCAAATTTGTTTACGGTGTCACTCTAATTATGGTTTTGGTACGACCCCCCCGAGTTTAGGTCAGTCAGGCGGTGGCACGCCATCAGGTACCAATGGGGTAACCTTGTTAACCAACCAAGCGATGGAGTTTCAAGCTCCTACCTCTCATAAAGGGGAAGTGACAGCACCGGGTTGGGAAACCAATAATCATAGGTCATGGCATCCAGTAATGGGTCCTACTGGTAGGACTGCGGCAATTAGAAGTACTGGCAGTAGCAACTGGCTGGCTCCTTGGAATGGCTCATCGGTAGGCAGCCAAACCATGTATTGTAGTGATTGCCATGGTAATAATACCGCCAATGGTACTACAACGCCGACCGGGGACAATCCGTGGGGGCCACACGGCTCTAACAATAATTTTATTTTAAAAGGTAGTTGGAATGGCGCAACCACGGGCAGCACAGGCACTGGAGAATTATGTTTTAGGTGTCATAATACTGGATATAGAGGCGGTATAAACTCTGGTTTTGATACCGATAAAGGTGAAGGTCACGCATTACATGCAGATAAGATTCGTAATGCTTCTCCTCGGGGGGCTTTACGCTGTACTATGTGTCATGTAGCGTTACCTCATGGCTGGAAAAATAAAGCCTTTTTGGTGGATTTAAATGATGTTGGCCCAGAAGGTGGACAAGCAGAAGGCACTAATGTCGGCGGCAATTCTTTTACCAATGGCCCTTACTATAGAAAAGCTTATTTAAGAATACAAAATTGGCGTAAAAGTGGTCAGTGGCGCGAAAGTGATTGTGGAAAATCAGGCAGCAATAATGGTCGAGACTGGATGAAAAATACATGCGACTAAGCCTAACCATAATGCTATTGAGTTGCGCTTTACTATGAGACTACTATTAACTTACTTAGCCTCGTTAAAGTTAACCTTTTTCTTATTGGTCATGCTGCTAGTTGTAATTGTCATCATTCATAACGCAGAGCTTTCTTATGTCACCTTTTTGTCTGTGCCATTATTTTTGCTTTGCGCTAACTTAGTGGCAGCTATCGTTAGCAATAAAGCTTTTCAGCAAAACTTACCTTTGCTCTATTTTCACCTAACGCTACTTGCAACAGTGATTTTAATTGCTCTCAGCCAACTGACTTTTTTAGAAGGCTGGGTTGAGCTAAATGAAGGCGAAACCTTTACTGGCAAGTTAGATGGTCAAAAACAGGGGCTTTTCCATCAATTTAACTTAAAACAAGGAGATTTTACTAACCTTGCAGTGCAGCTGGAGTTTACGCCTTTTGTTGCTATTACCGCTATTCGTAGTCGCGTGTTAACAATGATTAATAATACCGAACAAGAGTTTGTTGTTGGCGAACATAAACCTTTAATTATCAATAACTATCGATTCTATGTGACACGCAATGTTGGTTATTCGGCTGAGTTTTCTTGGCAAGCTTTTAATGTCGATGGCAGCAATACCACACAAGAAACGGGCACTTTGAACTTTCCACCCTTTTTATCTAATGAATTTAGTCAAACTAATCAATGGCAGCCTTCAAACAGTAAAGCTGAGTTATGGTTTTTACTACAACCAGAAAGTGATATTTTAGCTGAAAAAGCACCTACACAATTGACCTTGCCGCAAAACCATCATTTGGTTATTCGCACGGGTGAGCAAAGACATATTGTCAGAGCGGGTCAACAATTAAAGCTAGCGGATGGCGCATTAACTTATCATGGTTTAAGAACATGGATGGGTTATAAGGTACATTACGACCCTTATAAAGCTTATCTTTTAGCGTGTTCAATATTAACCGTGCTCTGTCTTGCTTGGTTTTATTGGCAAAAGTTTACCCGAAAGAGTTGGTTAGCGCCCACTAGCTAGTGAGTTATGAGCTTTCAGTGTCGAATCTAAATGGCATTATCGTATAGTTCAATAGTCAGCTAGACCTCGTGTACTCAAGCTAAAACGGTTTGCTGTAAGTAAATTTAAAGCTCTACGGTCGCTAATATTTTCCATAATTTTAAACAGCCAAATGACTACGGCATTTTACTTGCTTAGCTTATTGATTAAATTATTAAAACAATAAGCTATTACGTGATGCTTGTTAGTTACGTTGTGATTTCAGGTAAATTTAAATGCTCAAATTTAAAGCTATATTAGTGTTAACGTCAAAGCAAGGTAAGCTAAAGCTTCTTCACTACTTGCTCTTTATTATTGTTTGTTTGACTTTTCTCATGACTAATAGTGTCGAAGCTGAGAGCGTTAAGAGTTATAAACACAGTTATAAAACAACTTATGAGAAGTTTCTCGCCAAAGCTCAGGCTGGGGAGCTAGATGCGCAAAACTTTATTGGTTATATGCGGTTTTATGGTGAAGGGGTAAAGCAAGATTTTCAGCAAGCACACTATTGGTTTCATCTTGCAGCTGAGCAAGGGCATTTACAAGCGCAGCGGAATCTAGGACTGTTTCATGCTCGTGCACTGTTAAGAATACCCGAGCAGTACTTTGATGCTGAAGAATCTAATTTATGGTTAACCAAGGCGAGTAGTAATACACCGCAATCAGACCTTAATGAGGACTTAAGTAAATTAAATAATAATATTGAATATTTCGATAGTGGCGCCTCACTGGATAATGGTCGGAAAGTTTATCGTAGTTTTTGTGCCGGTTGTCATGGCCTTGATGGTATAGCTTCGTTTAAATTATCGCCTTCTTTTGCAAAGCGAGAGCGGCTGGCAAAGCGCGATGAAATATTACTGGAAAGTATTAACAAAGGCTTAAATATAATGCCTGCTTGGCAGGATGTTTTGTCTGAAGACCTACAAAAGAGTGTATTGTTTTATATCCGTACGGCTTTTGATGCTGAAGCAATAGTCGAGCAAGACTCCACTTTATTAAGCCAAACAAATAAAGAAGTATCCAATACGCTTGCGTTAGGAGCAAAAACATATGAAAAATTTTGTGCTGGTTGCCATGGCTTTAGTGGTGTCGCCTATTATGTTAACTCACCATCGTTTGCTTTAGGGCAGCGTATGAATAAATCAAATGCGGTATTGCTAAAAAGCATACGTTATGGCCTTAACTTTATGCCAGGTTGGCATGACAAGTTGTCACCACAAGAAATATTGGCTTTGGTTGAATTTATTAGAACCTTAGCAGCAGAATTTAATGTTGGTATTGAACGTGAATTAAATAAACCAACCAGTAGCTATTATATTTTTACCCCGGCAGGCTCTAATTAAACGATTATATTAATGTTAGTTTTTTCTTAAACAACAGCAGTAGAAATTCTCAAAAACAAGGGACGATTCTCACCATTGAGAAAATAACCTACTGTCTGTTTTCATCAGCTCACAACGTGAAGATGTATTGCGTAATAAGTTATTTAATTGTGGCTGCTTATTTGTTCATATGGACCTTTAATCTTATATCCTAGTTGACAAAATGGCTTTTATTTTAGAAATACTTACAGCTTATACCTTTTGGCTTGCATTTTGCTCTATAGGCAGTGTGCTAAGTAAACTTATAACAAGGGCATTAAATTATTTAGTACTTAGCGGAAATTGAATGGCTTAAAAACACGGCATTGATTGAAGATATTGGTTACTCCCCTGTAAAAATCAATAACCAAGTATTTAAGCCATTCAAGGTCCCCTATGGCGTTTGTTAGCAAACTGATAACGAACAAAATTAATCAAATATAGAATAACTATATTCAGCTGGTTTTGTTAGTTTTAGGAATGCAGGAAAACTTCGATTATTCAATTGGATAGGGTGTTCTCTACTGTAGGTTTACACGGTATTGAATGATAGTTAATAAATGAGCACAGCTCATTTAGATGTTTAACTTTAAGCGTAAAAGGTGAAGAAATGTTTAAGATGGCGTTAATGGCTACAGTTGTAGCTCTTACTTTTAGCACAACAGCTAATGCTGCTGATGGTAAAGCAATTGTAGAAAAAGCATGCGCAACTTGTCATGCTGTTGGTGTAGCCAATGCACCCAAAACAGGTGATAAGTCGGCATGGGATGCTCGTAAAGTAAAAGGCATAGATGTACTACTGGCAAGTATTAAAAATGGACTAAATGCAATGCCTGCTGGTGGTATGTGTAATGATTGTAGTGATGATGACTATAAAGCGGCCATTGCATATATGTCAAAATAAATGTGTCAAAGTAAATCGTTTATCTGTGAATAAGTATAAAGCGTTAGACAAAGTATAAAGCACCAGTAAAAGAAAAAGTGTAAAAAGCCCGACTCCCAACCTCGGGCTTTTTTTTTGTCTGTAATTCACGCAAAGTCGCAGGGCTACATGGGAACTCTTTACACCTTAGTGTTTAAACGACACCTCTGTGTGGTGTCATCGAAATAAAAGGCACGCCAAAAAAGGTAATAAAAGCAACAATAAAGACAATCATTATCATCACAGAGCTTAGCTCAGCTTTGATTTTCCAGGTAACTCTAGCGTGCAATAATAAGGCGACCAGTAACCAAGAGATAAATGACCAAGTTTCGAGTGAGTCCCAGGCCCAATATCGCCCCCAAGCATCTTGAGCCCAAATAGCCCCAGCAATAAGCATTAAGGTTTGAAAAATTAGACCTGCTGCAACAAATCTAAAAGCTAATATTGCCATATTTTCATTGGCCGGCAGTAGATTAAACCAAGTACGACACTTTTTAATTTGTCTTAATAAAATCAAAGTTGACAGCGCTACAGCAAGATAAAATAGCCCTAAAAATACCTTGCCAAAGCCAACATGAATATAAAGCCATATAGTGTGATAAGTGGCTGGGTACATGGCGGCTTCTGAAGGGGCTAACAATAACCACGCCATCATCATAAATAACACAGGTTGAGCAATAACCAGAGCAAATCTAATCTCTTTAATGCGCCAGAAGAAAAATAACCAAATTAAGGTAAAGCTCCAAATATTACTGGATAAAATCTCAAACATAGTAACAAAAGGACCATGATCAACACGGTACCAACGAAGAGCTATCGCTAGGGAATGGATGACAAAGCCTAAGGTGCTTAAATACGGAATAATTACCGGTATTTTACGCCAGACAATGGTAGTAATTATCGCTGTACACCCTGCGCAAACATAAAGTACTAATGACGCCCATAAAAAAAGCAATTCATTTTGATGGGAAGATAAAATAGTTAGCCAAGTACTCATGGTATTCCTATAAAGTTATGATTATTTTTGACTTAGAATAAAGGTGTGAAATACTCTTTATGCTAGAGTCTATTTATTTAGTTTCGGCGCTTGTTTTCTTATATTCTATTTGCACTTAGGCTAATGATTATATGGCATGAAATATTTATTAAAGGTTATTAATGATTAATTTTAAGCAAAAAAAACATATCCGATCAATTGCATTATTTACTACTTTTTCAGTGATCTTCCTGGGGGGGACATTGTTATCCTCTGTGCCAGATACTTGGGTCATTGGTGACAACAAAGATTATAGTGAACAAGCGACTAAGCCAACGTATTTACTTGATCAAGGTCAGGCAAAGGTTGAAAATAATGAACAATCAATAATTCTTGCTAAGTTAAACCCAAATGGCCACAGTAAACAGCAGATAATGCTGCGCACTAAACAGCAATTTGCTGATGCCGCTAAATTATTACAAATTGGCCACTTCCAACAAGCCATTACGGTTTTACATAAAGTACTGGCACAACAGCCAAACCTACCTGAAGCCCACACTAATTTGGGTTTTGCGATGTTAAACTTGGGCGAAATTAAAAAAGCGGTTAAGTCTTTTAATTATGCATTATCTATTCGCCCAGAAGAAGCAAACGCCTACTACGGCCTTGCGCTAGTAGCTGAAAAAGAAGCTGAATATGAAATTGCTATGGGCGCAATGAGAACCTATATTCATTTGCGAAAGGATGATGTTTATATTGGCAAAGCAAGGGCGGCGTTGGACTTTTGGCAAGAGCAATTCGAATTGCAATCAAAAAAATAGGTACGTCCGCTGTACCTAAAAAAGCAAAAAGTAATTAAACTCAATGTTCGCTATGATGAACAGCGTAACGGTATTGAGCTTAGTCTGTATTTGTAACTATCTCCGGTCGTAAGTAGGGCACACTGGCAATATGACTTAACATAAAGTCTGTTGCTTCTTTAGAATCCCAGTCAGCGAAACTTCGCATATAACTTACCACTTGACCATGTCGGTTGATGATAAAACTGGCTGGTACCACATCGGTAGGTAAAACTTCGCCAAGATTCTGTTCATTATCAATATATAACCCCAGTGAAGTAATATTGAGCTTTTCATAGAAACTAAATATCTCTTGATTCGATTTCTCTTTATCAATTGAAATAGCCATTAATTTAAAATCTGTACCAGCAAGTTTATTGGATAATCGTTGCAATGCAGGTAATTCTCTCAGGCAAGGGCCACACCACGTCGCCCATAAATTTACCAATAATACTTTACCTTGAAAGTCAGAAAAATTTACTGCATTACCATCATGGTCAAAGAAATTGACGGGTGTTAAATAACTCGGCGGTGAAACGTCGATAAAACTGGCTACTGTGCCATCACTGGGCTCTGATTTCTCATGATCGGCAAATGATGAAAAAGAGCAGCAAAGTGTAGCTATTAATAACGAAGTTTTGAGTAACATTGGAAATAATCCTTTATGTTTAATTGAATTATATTATTTCATTAAAGTCAGCTGTTAATAGCCGCCTTTTTTACCTATACCTAAATAAGTTAAATCCCAAGAAACAATAAAGGGCTTGAACCATTTTTTAGGGGCGGTTTCTTTATCCATATGCAACATAAGGTTGGGGGCTGTTACTCGGTATTTTATTGAATACTTACCAATGCCATTTAATTTGACATTATTGCCATAATGAGGACCATCGTTGGCTACCATAGGTGTTAAACCTCCAGTAGTAAACCAGTCGCTGCCTTCTTTTTCAATACGATAATCAACCTTCAAATAAGGCATCCAAGCGCCGCTTTTGAAGCTGTATGGGTTATCCTCTGTGGCTGTTACCCTTAGCTCTAAATGAATGTCTGCACCATCAGGAATGGTATGTTCCATGTCATCCATATTCATCGGCATTTCATGGTCCATACCAGCCATATCCATGGACTCGGACATCAATACTGGTTGTATATACATGCCTTTGATTTCCATACCATAGCGAATAAAGCTGTCTTTTTGGATTTGGCTGGCATTTGCAGCAGAAGCTGCCAATAGTGATAGTAGAAGAATTGCTTTTTTTAAATTCATAATTATCTCATTAATATCTCTTTATAATATATTACAGACCAAAAATGGCTGGCCACCAACAAAGACCAACAAATAGACTTCCAATAAGTCCTGAAATACAAGGCAATATTCTTGCCAAAGTAGCTATTTGCTGACCCGCTAAAATTTTCCAATTTAATCTTAAACTCCATAAAATGCTCAGGGTAAATAACACGAGTTTAACAACAATAATATTGGCTTCGCTTAACCCTAAAATGCTCAGCCACTCAAATAACTTGCCACCCAAGCCAATCAGTAGTGAAACCATAGCAACAGGCATATGCTGATAAGCTAGCTCTTTAAAAACCTGTCTGTAGCTTGCTTTAGCGCCCATCCTTTGTGCCAACCATGTGCTAGTTGCATTAATTGCTGACAAGACAATCACAAAACACAAGGTGGTGATGGCCATAAAGCTGATGATTGAAAAGAAGTCTAGCCAGTTAAAAACCTCTCGACGTTCAGGGTAATTACTCATTAGCCACCAAGGGCCCGTTTCACCAATCCAATACCAGCCATTAGTTACAAACCATTCACCAATGGCTTGTCTCATTTGGCTATATATAGGTAAGGTTAACCATAAAAATCCACCAAGCGCAGAGCCAGTACCCAGTAAGAAGAACCACACTTCGGCAGCTCCAGGGTTATGGTTTTTAATATTTTCTACTTCTTGGCCCGGTTTTCTTAATTTAACCATCATGCTTGATTTAGCTTTTGGGTTAACACAACGAAAACATTCAATACAGTGACGAGACTCTTGCTTATGACGCAAATCTATCATGGTTGGACAAAAACTTTGCTCACTATACTTGTCACCACCATTTTTCGGTTTTTTAGAAATGAATTGCACTATACCCAAACGAGAAAATAAGCCTAATAGTAGACCGATAGGGCAGATATGCCGGCACCAGGCTCTATTTTTTCTACCCCAAATAAAACCAACAATAATGGCCATTAGCATAATGCCACCGAAGATCAGCGCAAGTGCTTCGGGGTGATCTCTCACTCCGACGGTTTGACCTAGAAAAGTGATTAAAATAAAGCTGGCAATTGGCATCCCTTCCCAACGAATAAAAGCAGGGATTCTCTTTTGTAATCCTCGATTGTTTGCCCATTCGCTTGCTGCGCCCATAGGGCATAAAATGCCACACCAAGAACGTCCGGTGAAAATTACCGATAAGAAAACGATTGGAAACCATAAACCCCACATCAAATAATTAGAGAAAACAGTAAAGTTAGTAAGTGGCGTTGCTTGTTCGCTTGGCTCAGGTAAATACAAGGGCACCAATAATAATGCTAAGAAAAGCGTGAACATGCATAGGTGTAGCCATTGCAATTTATTTTTATGATGATAGAAAAACCATTCAAGCCCTGTTAATTGGTGTTCTGACGAAAGAGTTGTTGATGTGTTAGAAGTTACATCAACAATTTCGATAGTTGTCTGTGGCTTACTCATAAAATATCTCTTAACTTCTTAACAAATGAACTTCATTCGCTGTGTTGGTCTCAACAAAAATCAATGACGAGGATCAAGGTAAATAGTTAAGCGAATTTCAAACCAACTATTAACAACCGCAAAGCAAATCGTGTGATTGTTTGACCTCAATCAAATTGCGGTGATTTACAAACTAATCCTTATTATTATTGTGGTTAAATTTGGCATAGAACATGCTGTACTAGCCTTAACTATATTGACCACCGAACTCTTATTAATAAGAAATTTTTATTTTATGCATACAAACTCACAAAGTTATTTCTACACACTGGTAAAACAACACGCCGTCTTAATGGGAGATTGTGTGTCTGTTTATGATCCAAAGCTGGATGCTATTGTTGAATACACGGATTGCTTTAATAATATTGTTAATATTGGCTCAAAAAATACAGATGTTAAGCAAAATTGGCTGGCTAATATCTCACAAATAAGTGACATTGCTAAACGTCACTTATTTATGCATAGCACTACGAGTAAACCTGCCCAGTTTGAGTATTACCTGAAAAATAAATCCGGTAGCAGTCATCGAATTAATCACATTAGTTATCCGTACACTAGTCAGGAAGGTCAGTTATTGGTGCTAATTATTTTACGCGACCATGACGCACTACCTAAAAGTATTACCGAAGCAAAATTAAAAATGGAAGATTGGCGTAGAATTGATAATTCACAATTACGCCATATCAGAAAAGTTATTAGCGCCATTTCTGCAAGGTGCCAAGCGAGCTTTGTTATGCTTGCTTTACCACAAGAAGAAGGTAGAACCGCCAAATCTTTAGTTGCCTTGAGTGAGGGGGAATTTATTGATGAAATGGTGTATGAACTTGCTGGAACCCCCTGTGAAATAACTAGCCAAGGTATCATTTGCACTCATAAAAAAGATATTCAAAAACTTTACCCGTCCGATAGCATGTTAGTGGAAATGGCGGCGGAAAGTTATACTGGGGTGCCATTTTTTGACGACAGCGGAAAGGTTCAGGCCTACCTCGTTATTATTAGTAAAACTAAGCTGAAAAATCACTCTTTTTATCATGACGTTTTAGATGAATTACAGCCGAAATTAACCAGAAGGTTACAACTTTATATTGCAGATCAACAATTATTGGAACTCGGCAACAGTCATTTTGACATTAGCCAGTTTTCGTTAGGAGCAACTCCCTCTACTGAAGCTCTACGGCAATGGTCAAACCTTTCTGATGAAGCCTTTAATTATGTAAAAGAAGCTATTTTTATTACTGATGCCGAGCACAATATTATTCAAGTAAATAAAGCCTTTATTGAAATAACCGGTTACTCCGAGCAGGAGATCCTTGGCAAACAACCAAGTACATTATCTTCTGGTAAACACGACAATGAATTTTACCAGAAGATGAAAGACTCACTAGAGCAACATGGTATGTGGGAGGGGGAGATTGTTAATAAAACTAAACAAGGAAAATTATTTTCTGAATGGTTATATATACGTGTTATTTATAATAGCGAACAAGAAATCACTCATTATATTTCAGTCTTTAGTGATATTTCATTGCATAAGGAAAATGAAGAGTTGTTATATTTTCAAGCTAATTATGATCCACTAACTATGTTACCTAATCGAAGTTTTTTCTTTTATGGCTTAGCTGAGAAAATTAATGCCTTAGCTGAAAATCATGCGGAGAAACTGTTTTTATTACATATAGATCTCAATGGATTAGCAAGAATTAATGAAAATTATAATTACAGTGTTGGCGATAGTATCTTAATCGAAACCAGCCGCAGGCTAAAACGTATAATATCTGACGATAACGTGCTTGCGAGAATTTCTGGCGATAATTTTGTTATTTTGATACCAACTAAAGAACATGATTATGATATCAATACTTTAGCGCTAGATATTTGTGAAATGTTAGCATTACCGATTAATACTGAAGGATTTCAGGTAAAAATAACGAGTAATATCGGCATAGCCTCAACGGACAATCCAGCTTTAAGTACTGATTCGTTTTATAGCATGGCTGAGCAAGCTTTACTGAAATCAAAGCAAGAAGGCGCTAACTTATTTTTTATTTTTGATGACGTGCTGCAAAATGAACTTAAGTCTCGTTGGCAACTAGAACAAGATCTTGCCTTGGCCATAGAGGAAGACCAATTTGTTCTATATTATCAACCGCAAGTTGACTCTCAAACCGGTATCTTACTCGGTGTAGAGTGTTTGGTGCGCTGGCAACACCCGATAAAAGGCATTGTCGCGCCAGGTTACTTCATTCCTTTAGCGGAAGAGTGTGGTCAAATAGTTAGCTTAGGTAATTTAATTCTAGAAAAAGCTTGTCAGCAAATTAATACCTGGTCAATGCAATATGAGCAAAAATTCACCGTGTCTGTAAACATATCCCCAAGGCAGTTTGCTTTAGAGCATACTCATAAAACATTACGCAATATCATTGAAAAATCACAAATTGATAAATCACGAATTATCTTAGAAATTACTGAGGATGTCTTAATGACAGAGCACAGTGATCTGCTTGAAATGCTCAGTGAAATTAGAGCTAGTGGCATTGAGTTATCACTAGATGATTTTGGCACAGGATTTTCATCGCTTTCTTACTTACAGCAATACCCGCTAAGCGAATTAAAAATTGATCAATCTTTTGTTCGCAGTTTGGGGGTGAAGCCTGAAAGTCACACTATTGTTGAAGCAATTATCGCGATGGCTAAAGGCTTAAACCTCAAAGTTGTGGCTGAAGGCGTCGAAACACAGCAACACAAAGATATTTTGTCTTTATTAGGCTGCGATATTTTCCAAGGTTACTACTTTTCAAAACCGATGCCGCCGGAAGCGTTAGCACATTATATTGCGAAACAAGACGCTTTATTGGCTTGAATTTAACAACACTAGGCGCTGCTTTTAGAGCTCGCGTCAGTTAATTTATTATTTTAATGGAAATATTAACTGCTATGACTACTTTTTGGTTTTTAATTTCTTTGTTCTTGATTATAGCTTTAATCATTGTTTTTTATGGCTTTACTTATAATGTAAAAGAAATATCTCGCGAAGAAACAAGTCTTAGAAAGGAGGCAAACGTTAGCCTTTATCGGGAGCATTTACACGAACTACAACGTGATATGAACAATGGCTCTATAGATGAAGAAAGTTTTGAACAACTAAAAGCGGAACTGGATAAGTCCCTTATACAAGATGTTAAAGCAGAAACTGTTGATGCATTACCGGTGAAACAGTCAAATGTACACTCGTTAGCTTGGCCTTTTGGAATTTTCCTGTTTATCGGTGCTGTCAGTGGCTATTTTTACAGTCAAACAGGCGCTTATGAATTGCTAAAACAACCTGCAGTCGCCACAGCCGCTGACCCACATGCTAATCTAAATGTTAATCAAATGGCATTGTTAAAGGTGCAAACGTTAACACAAAAAGTAAATGAAGAACCTAACAATTCACAGGCCTGGTTTAGCTTAGGGCATGCCTACATTGGTGTTGGTCAATATGATAAAGCTGCAAAGTCATTTGATCAGGTTATAAGTTTAATTGGTGAGCATGCAGAGCTATTGGGACCTAAAGCCCAAGCGTTATATTATAAAAATAACCAACAAATCAATAATGAAATTCAGGCGCTAATTGACAAAGCATTATCACTTGACCCAATTGATGCCTCAACCAACATTCTACTTGGTATGGATAGCTACGCAGCAAATAATTTCACTCTGGCTATTAGCTATTGGCAGAAAGTACTTGATAGTGATAGGCCTGGTGTCAATACAAGAGCTCTGGAAGGGGCTATTGAAGAAGCAATAAACCAATTACAAATTAGCGCAAAGCAGACTGAAAGTGGCTCGGTTAGGGCGGAAATGATTAATCATGACTCGCCAAGTTTACAGATAAGTTTATCTTTTTCTGCCGCGATAATAGAAAAGTTAATATTGCTAGATGATAAAGTCGTTTATGTTTATGCACAAACAACGACTCAAGGAGCTGATATTCCTTTAGCTGCCGTTAAACTATATGCCAGTGAAATTCCTAGCAAAATTGTCCTAGATAACACATTTGCACTGTCTGATAGTATGAATTTAGCCAGTGTTGATAAAGTGAACATTTATGCTGTAGTCTCCATGAAGGGCGGTGCAGGGATTGAGTCGGGCGACTTTATTGCAGAGCAACTCGCTGTAGATGTTAACCTTAAGGAAGAACTAATGTTGATTATTGATCATGTTGCGCCATAGCAACCAGTGTGCTCAGCGCCAAGTTGAGTATAGTTTTATTATTTTTAAGATTTAGTTCTCAAAGTTGAGAATATTAGCGCTGGAACGCACAATTCTAATATTATTTTAGCTTAAAGCTTAGCAGCTGTTGAACTTTTGAGATTACGCTTACAGCAACAAGTACTGTCCTTGAGGGGGGACTTTAACATTGAATGTTCAACAGTCCCAAGTTACAGACGAAACCTCTAAATTAGTGATCTAAATCAATTAATTTAGCTAAACAAGAGAAACTTCTCATTGTTGATATTAATAATTTGTTAACATAATTATTGTACTAATCTAGTTAAATGCAGTCTATACGCTAATTAAGGGTGATGATGGAGCTGTCACAGAAAAAAAAGAAAAATCGTAACCAGCTTTATGCACTTTTGACATTTGTCATGGCAACAATGGTTAGTTTACTCATTTTAAATAGCATCAATAATAATTGGCAACACTTAAGAAAGCATGATTTACAGAATTTAGTTGAAGCACATGCTACCTCAATAGAGCAGTTAGTTAACCGAACGGTGTCTAGTTCCAAAATAGTTGCTGCATGGCTCAAATCTCGCAATGGCGAAGTCTCAGGGTTTGATGATTTTGCTAGAGAAGTCATTATCTCCATGGAAGGGATTACTAACCTTCAATTGGCTCCTGATGGAATTGTTAAGTATATCTATCCACTTACGGGGCATGAAAAGGCGATAGGCCATAATATATTAAAAGACGATAAGCGAATCAGCGAAGCAAAGTTGGCTATTCTTTCAAATAAGCTTACTTTATCTGGCCCTTATGAACTTAAACAAGGCGGCATTGCGCTTATAGGTCGTCAGCCTATCTTTATTGACCATACCCCAGTTAATGATGATAACAAGCTAGATAAGCATTATTTTTGGGGCTTTGCTTCTACTTTAATATCTTTGGAAACTTTGGTGCAGGAATCAAGTCTAGTTGAGCTTGAAAAGCAGGGGGATAAATTTCAATTATGGAAGTACAGTCCGGACACTGGCGAAAAAGAGATATTTTATAAAAATACAACAAGTAAGGTATCAGAGCGAATCCAAGCAACAATGGAAATGCCAAATGCCATTTGGCACTTAAATATTGAAGAAAATTTGAAATTAGAACATGACCCTGAGCTATTTATCTCAGCTATTATATTGTTTTTGTTTAATGTTCTACTTGCTTGTTCAGTGTATCAATATTTGTCAAATAAAAAAGGAAGTATTCACTAGCCAACCCTTAGCCATTTTATTTGTACTGCTGTTGATTGTGACATCTCGAGCTGTATGCCGATACCAATCAAGCAGGTTAATTAAACTTTGCTTCACTTCAATATTTATTTTAAAACTATTTTCAAATGTTTTGATTGTGCGAGATTTTTGTACAAAAAAATACTGAGCAAGTTTGCCATCATCAGCTATGTAGTTAGAGCATTACTTTAAAAGCTATGCTTGCGGGGGAGTTTAGCGTTGATGTGAGCTAAAAGCTAACCTGCATTTATATCAAAGCTATGGCGAAATAAATGGCATAAGAGTTATCTTGTGGATTAAGAGATTAAGCTCCCACAATGGAACTTAACCTCTTAATGAGTCGACTATTTGCAGTAGAGCCCTTTTTAGATGACGGTAACATGGTCGACAAAAATAATTTCTTCAAAGACCCTATCCAAGGAGCGACTTTGAAAATTGTGCATCGTTGAGCCGTCAGACCAGCTAACTCTGTCTTGCTTACTCACCTTATTCTCTGGTGCTGCCAACCATAATTTCTTACTATCTGTAGTGACCTCTATATAACTATAACCTGCAGAAGATATGACTTCAGTGACAAGGCCATTTGAGGAAATCGATGCCGCAGGGGCTTGAGTAGACGCAGAATGTTTAGTTGGAGCTCCATTATTAAAAGCGCTAATAAAGTAGACTTCATTGAAGGTTTTCTTGAGCGTGCTACTGGTAAAATTAGTCATTTTTGAGCTATCAGACCAATTAACCGCATCACCTACATTTACTTTGATCATAGGACCTGCCGCCCAAACATCTTGACCAGCGATAGTAACGCGAACATAAGTATAACCGCCACCGACTAATACTTCTTTAACTACACCACCTTGGGTCGAGCCGCTATTATTTTGCTGGTTCACTTGTGCACTCTGAGAATGCGAAGCAGCGGGCATTTTTGTTGGATCTAAGAAACGACTGGTAAAATGTATTTCATCAAATGTTTTTGATAATTGTTTACTGTTAAAGTTTCTCATTAGTGTACTTTGACTTGCAGGCCAACCGATTAATTGACCTAATTGCACTTGAGACTCAGGTGCCGCCGCCCATATTTTATTGCCTTCATGTTCTACCTGAACATAAGTGTAACCACCGCCATTAAACACTTCCTTGACGGTACCACCGATTAAATTCCTCAGAGCATTTTGTTGAGGCATTTGATTTATTTGCGGGTGGTTCGCTGGCATGGTGACCACTTGAGCTTGCTCAGCCTGTTGAGTAGTTACATCACTCGCCTTGTCACAAGCAGACAGTAGCGTGACTATAATAGTTGGTAACAGTAATTTTGATGCATTTAACATAATATATTTCCAATATGAAGATGTAAGCTTTTAAAACAAAACCTTGCGATAAACTAATGAAGTATTAACTTGTCCACAGTGTTGTCTAATAAGAATTTCTGCTGATGAAAGAGCAATAACTATGCCATCCCCTAATTAAACTAAGAACTATGACGTTAATTTTAATAAAATTTACTAAATCTTATTAAAGTGAATTAAGTGATAAAAATTTGATCGAAGTTCGTTTGAACAGTCAAACAACCTGTATAATCATGCAGCTTGAAGGCAGTAGAACTCATGGCAATTGATGATAAGTATGGTTAATAGTAATGAAAATTATTCGGTAGATGGGTGGTTGTCACTCGCTTTAATTTCGCTTTTATTAGCAAATATATTAGCTATTTTATTAATCGTATTTAAACTGCCTTTTTTTTCTTTTATACCCGTGCAAGGCCTGTTCAAAAGTGTGCTGGCATACCATGTTAATTTAGCCATGGTGTTTTGGATGCCTAGTATTGCCTGTTGGTTTTGGGCGGCTCACTTTAAGGTATCACGAAAAAAACTCAACCGAGCATTTTTTACCTCTGTGCTTGCTTCCGCTTGTTTTACTTTTTCACTGATTGATTTCACTAATAATGTTTCACTCAGTAATTATTATCCTATATTACATAGCAAATTCTTCCTTTTATCGTTAATACTGCAAGTGATTGCCGTGACACTGCTCGTTGTTGAGATAACTTCAGCTAAGCATGTAGGAAAAGCCAGTTTATACTTAGCTAAATCAGCGGCCTTTGTCTGGCTTATTATGGTATTTTCACTTATTGGTAATTTACTACAAATCCCTGTCAACTTTAACCTTGATGGCAGTTTCGAAAAATTACTTTGGGCGCCAGGCCATATTCAGCAAACGGTAAATAGCATGATGATTTCAGCCATGTGGGCATGTTTTCTTAAAGATGAGAATATCTCACCAATTATGAGATTGTGCACTTGGGCTGCAGCAGGGAGTTGTCTTGTTGCCGTGTTTGGCCAGTTTTTTCTCACCGATGAATTTATCAAAAGACAAATCTTTACTTGGCAAATGAGTTTCTTTAGCTGGCTGCCTTTAGCTGTTATCGCATTTGCGTTAATAAAAGATCGCCTCAACAATGTTTATGTTGCTCTTTCCTTAGTTGTTGCTTTGTTAGGTATTTTTGTTGGTATGCTGATAACACCAGGAACCTTGAGTATACCGGGACATTATCATGGTATGACTGGGGCTTTTAATCTCGCTATTTTTTCGATATTGCTCAAAAATAGCAGCCAAAGGTATTCATCAAAACTCACACTACTTTATGGTAGTGGCATCATCATGCTTATTCTTGGTTTAACTTGGGCTGGTTTGTTAGGTGTTGGTCGAAAGCTTGTCGCTGACCAGCAAGGAATTATGACCTTTTGGCAAAGTAGCTCACTTGCGCTAGTGAGCTTGGGGGCGTTACTAGCTATAGTCACGTCAATATTTATCGTTAAAGCGCTTTTTCCTAAATTTAGTAAACAAGATAATCAGTGCTACCCATAGGAAGCTTCCTAATACTGCCCATCTAAATAAGTCACTTTAAAGTGCTATACCTCTTGGGAAAATCTCACCTTTGGTGCGGTTTTTGCTCAATAAAGTCAAGGCTAAGTTAACCTTGTCAACGAAACGCTGAGATAATGGATCTCAACTTACGACAAACAATACAACAACTCTCTAACCACAAGATAATTGACTGCCATATGTCTACTATTCAAACATTTATTATGAACAATTGCGTGGCAAGCCACTCTAATTAGCGTTGACAATGGTATTAACTTATAGCTTTGCAACGAGTACTTTTAAAATTGTCACAACCTTGATTATCACCAGAAATACAGGACCCCTTGAACAATGCTTTTACCTTTCTCAAAAGTAGGAATGCTTTTCTTATCTTTGCTAATGTTTTCTGTCAATGCAGCGCAGCTTTGTAATGATGATGGCGCTAAAACTATGCCTAGCGAGCGCTATGTTATTTTTGCTAATGATTATTTTGTTCGAGACAGAGTTACGGGTCTTGAGTGGACAAGATGTGCCATTGGTCAAACATGGGATACAGACCGGGGCATATGCTTGGAAAACACTAAGAAACAAGTCAAATCATGGTTTTCTTTTAATAGCGCTCTTAATGAAGTTGCGCGTTTTGGTAAAAATCAAAATGATAACAGCTGGCGATTACCAACCATTAATGAATTACTAACTATTGTTGAGCATAGATGTCAGTCGCCTGCGACGAATCTAACTATTTTCCCAAATACTCCCAGTTGGCGTTTTTGGTCTGTTAGTACCATGGTAGAAAATAATGATTATGCTTGGGTAGTAAACCTTGAAGATGGTAGCTCGCAAACTGTCTTAAAGTCGACTTCTTCGCACTATATTCGTTTGGTCAGAGGTAATGCTGTTTTACTCAATAAGCCGAAAACAAAGGTGGAACAGCTTAAAGATGACCTACAAAAATGGGATGATGGTATCCATGATCTTGAAAATCCGGACTTAACCGTTTTGCAAAGTTATGACGAAATCATCGAACCTTTACCGAGAGATAACTCTGGTCATCCTGATTGGGCGAAAGCGCTTAATCAAAAATTAATAATGCCTAGAAATAATAAACATGCTGAGCAAGCGGACTCCTTGGTTGTTTGGCAACAAGATATTATTTATAAAGACACTGCAACTATGCCTTGGGTAAAGTTTCCTCATAAAACCCATACCCAATGGCTATCCTGTAAAAACTGTCATGACAAAATATTTAGCAGCACCAGTAAGAAAGCAGACATATCCATGGCTTCTATCTATACCGGCAGTCACTGTGGTGCTTGCCATGGCAGAGTTGCGTTTAATGTTAATACCTGTGAGCGCTGTCACTCGGTAGTGCATGACAATATCAGTGACAATGGCCGTAAAATGCTCCAAGATTGACCTCAGTTATACCTCCTTGCTTTACTAACGTCTTTTCTTTGCTAAGCGTAACCCTCCGGACAAGTAACTAGCGATAAGTGCCACAGTAATGTTTGGGCCGCAAGGACAAAAAGTTACGCATACCTGTTGCTAACTAAGGGCATTTGCTTTTTAACGTATAGTTGTTTGTTGTATCACTAACTTGTTAGCCCATGTCTTTACTCGTTTTGAAAGCTATATTTTTCTAGGCACAATCGAAAGATAGTGTTCTATGAGGGGATTATTCAAAAGGTGTTTTAAGGGGGGGACAGTTGTTAGCAAATCTAGTGAACTTCAGCGAAGCGCATAAGTATAAATATCAAGGAGGCATTTATACTTATGCTAACTATTGCTAGGTTATTTGGTTTAAAGCTTGTTACCTTGCTCTTTTATTTTTCTATATTCTTCATCAGATGGTGGTGGTAACACCCCTAAGTACCCTTGTGTTCTTTGCATTGCCGCCGGTCTATAGATATCTACTTTTCGGTGAAATTGATCTGCCATTAACACTCGGTTATCTTCATCAACAGCAATACCCGAATTTAACATGTAACTACCAGGAGATAACTTATCACTTCGCTCGCCAATAAAGAGCAATAATTGACCTTTATCATTAAAAATTTGGAAGTTTCCAAAAGCGGCATCCGAGACATAAATATTCTTGTTGCTATCAATACTAATTCCTCGTGGACGACTGAAACTGCCAGGTTTACGACCAATAGAGCCAAATTTCAATGCTAATGTTTCAGTATCAAGGTTTATGACTTGCACCCTGAAATTACCGCTATCTACAACATAAAGTAAGTTACCATCTAGGGCGATGTCTTTAGGTAAGTTAAACTCTAGGTCGCCACTACCGCGCTTGCCAATGGTTCTTAGTAATTCACCTGAAGCACCATCAAATTCAAGTATATGGTGTTTTTGTGTTGAAACACCGCCGGTATCGGCGATATAAATTCTAGCGCCATCAGGGGTGACGGCTAAACCCGTGGGCATAGAAAATAAGCTTTTATCAGCAATTTTTCTTAAATACTCACCATCTCTATCGTAAATTTTTATATCACCTGAGCTTTGATCCATGACATATAAGTTGCCTTGCTTATCAACATCAATACCAAAGGGCTTAGCGAGAACAGAGTCCGTTGGTTCTTTAACCTTTCCGTAAAAGAAATTGTGGGGGTCAAAGATATGTACCGTACGTTTAGGTGGATCACTAACAAATATTCTGCCTTGATGCACGGCAATATCAAAAGGCTTTGACATACCTCTACCAACCTTATTTGAGCCAGTTAAGTATCGAGCAATTTTGTTGTCTTCCGTTTCAAATTCAACATCAAGGTTAGAGAGCAACATTCTTTCGAAATAAAAACGTACCGTTTCAGGGGCCGCAGGATAGGCAATCTCTTTTACTTCTTGTTGATTGTTCGAGTTGGATGAACAACCTGAAATCAAAAGCACTGCTAAAGCGCAATAAAGTGCAAAGTGTTTAAAAAATATGGATGTTGGCATTACGTGTCCTAATTTTAAGGTAGATTTTCTTGATTTAACTGATCTACAGCATAACTTAGCCAGTTGCTTGGCTAGGTTATTGCATAGCTAAGTACGCTACTGTTACAGATTTTGTAACTAACCAAATGCAAATATTAAGCCGACAATCGTTACAAGGTTTAAAATTTAAGCACTAGTTATTAAATATTATTTATTTGAACTATTGAGCTAAGTAGAAATAGTTAACTCAATAGTGAATCTATTAAGAAAACACATTTGAGCATTTTATGAAATCGATCGTAAAAATTACATTTTTTATTTTAAGTTCGCTATCTTCCTTTGCGGCCCATACAGCAACTGATACGAAAAACTCTACCCAAGATGGCGCGCAACTTTGGCGGGAAAATTGTGCTATGTGTCATGGCGCTGATGGCCGAGGCACAGCCAAAATCAAAGAGCAACTCAATGGTGAAATAGTTGACTTCGCTTCACTTGCTTTTGCCGAGTCTATCGACAGAAAAAAAATGTTATTAGCAATACGTGATGGCGTTAAAGATTCAATTATGCCTAGCTTTAGAGAAACACTTAATTATCAGCAAATGTTAGCTGTGGCAGACTATGCTAGCGAAAACTTTATGATGAATTTAACGGTCAGTGAAGAGTACCAACTAGGTAAAAAAGTGTTTTCTGACAATTGCTCAGTCTGTCATGGTGATACGGGTCAGGGGGCAATATGGACAGCTGCGGGATTATTCCCTAAGCCGGCTAACTTTACTGATGAAAAGAAAATAACCGAGCTGACGCGAAACCGAATGATTTTTTCTGTTACCAATGGCCGACCTGAGACAGCGATGGTTTCATGGAAGACAAGACTATCCACAGAACAAATAGATGTTGTAGTTAGTTATATAAGAGCAGCAATTATGAAAGTCTCAGATATAGATACCTCATTTGGCAGTGCGATGGGGCAATCACAAGATAAACTTGATCCATTTCTAAGTAGTGACAAATTTATTGAGAATGATAACGCTTATGTAGCTGAATCAAATAAACCCAGAGCTATCGAAGATACTATGGTTGAAACCAAAGGTAATGATCCTTTCCTTGAAAGCTCGGCTTATCAAGTAAATGAAGATCCAAATATTGTAGAAGAAGACATTTATGCGGGTGAAGCACATGACCATCAAGCTCATATGGGGAAAAAGTTGAATATACTTGATCCGCTGCCAAATGACTTGATTGGTAATTACGACATGGGACGAGAGCTTTATAAAGATACTTGTGCCTCTTGTCATGGGGTTAAAGGTGATGGTCAAGGGCCTCGCTCTTACTTTATCTTCCCAAAACCAAGAGACTTCACTCATAGTGCTTCACGAGCGAGTTTTAGCCGCGCTCATATTTATGAACGCATCCGTACTGGTGTTGCCAGAACCGAAATGCCTGCTTGGGGGACTGTTTTAGCCTCACAACAAATGGCCAATGTCGCAGAGTACGTATTTTCAACCTTTATTAGTCAAGAAAGGGTTGACCCAGACTTTTGGGTTAAACCCGTAGAGAAACGGAAAGAGTAGCGTGTTAACTAAGGTATTAGCTAAGCTTATTTGTTTTGTTGTTGTGCTTTTTACTAGTGCAACATCATTTGCAGCAGAAAATAACATGTCAGCCGAGGATTTAACTAAAGGTCGTCAGATTTATAACTATCGATGTTATTACTGTCATGGATACTCGGGTGATGCACAAACCTTAGCGGCTCGATTTCTTAGCCCTAAGCCTAGAGACTTTAGCAAAAGCTCATTGATATCATTAACAAAAGAGCAAATGGTTGCCATGGTAACTCATGGTAGAAAGAATACCGCTATGACCGGTTTTACCAAGTTTTTATCAACGGATGATATATCTTTGGTTGTTGACTTTATTCGGCAAGAGTTTATGAAAAACAAGCTTGAAAATACCCGCTACCATACGAAGGAAAATGGTTGGCCTGAACACCATAAATATCTGTCGGCATTTCCGTTTGCCACTGGTGAAATTGCTTTAGATGTTAAGCAAGAGAGTTTGACTAAGCAGCAAAGAGTGGGCTTATCGCTCTATTTAAGCTCTTGTATAACATGTCATGATAATAGCCGTGTTAATGATGCCGGTGATATTTGGCAAACACAGTCAATTTCCTTCCCCAGGAATAATTACTCTTTTACCGATTTTGATGGTTTTACCGGCGCAAGTACCTATCAAAAACATGATACTTTTTCGTTACTTAATTCAGCTGCACCCGAAGTAAAACAAGGTGAACAACTATTCAGAGATAACTGTGCTTTTTGCCATGCAATGGACGGCAGCGGTAAAAACTGGATAGGCAGTTTTTTAGATAACAAACCACAAAACCTGCAAGATAAAGCGTTTATGCAATTCGTCGATAGAACAACACTTAAAATTATGATTCAAAAGGGCAAAGTCAATACCTCAATGCCAGCATGGGAGTCAGTGTTATCTGAACAAGAAATCGATGCCATTATTAGTTACATCAACGTGGCATTTTATCAAATTGAGCGCTAGAAACTTTTATATTAATGCCCTGATATTTTGCTTGATCTTCACTCTAGTTTCTTGCTGGGAACATGAGGATAAAGTTGAAGTGTGGCCGTCGTTAGCGACTATGCCTTTGTTTGATTCTCAAGCGCTACAAAGTGAACAAGCTAAGGGGCAATGGTTATTTGTTAACGTCTGGGCTACTTGGTGCGAACCTTGTCGAAAAGAGTTGCCATGGCTGCAAACTATGGCGAATCAATTTGATGCTAAGTTGTTTTCTGTACAGCTTATTTCTATTGATACAGATCTAAACTTGGTTAAAGAATTTCTTTTACAATACGACATTAATTTACCTGTTTATATCAGTACTCAACAGGAAGTAGAGCGTTTATTGAATAACACAACTTACCCTATTTCGTATTTAATTAACCCCCATGGAAGGATAGTAAAGACTTATTCAGGCGTAAAAGAGTGGCACTCAGCATCCATGTTGACAGCGTTAAAAACAACAATGAAAAGTGAAGATTAATTCCATGAGTAAACAGCAAAATACCCATCTTAGCTTTTATAATACCATTCGAGGTAGAGTACTACTCTTCGTTGCTTTACTTGCGTTGTATGCAAGTTCTTTATTTATCTATAGCTTTAATCAAAAAGACATTTTATTAGACAATATAAGTCAGATAGACGCATTGCAAGAAGCCGAAACAGTGTTAGTTGCGGCCGACTTGGCGGTTTTTGATGCCATAACCCAGTTACTAATTGTGCTCGATCCTATAGATAAAGGCGCTGTTCTATTAGGTACTCATGAACACTTCAACCTGTTAACCGAACATTATCAAAAATTGTCCAAAATTTATCCGGAAAGGGCTCCGTCATTTTTTGTGTTAATTAGTAGTTTAGCAAAAGTAGTTATGTCGCCAAGTCTTGATGATTTACGCATAGTTAAGCATAACTTGGAACAACACAAGTTAGAACTCAATAGTTTAATTAAAGCAAATTTAGCCAGTCGACAAGCTCTTTTTAGAAAATACAAAGAAACCAGTGATCAAGCGGTGACAAGACTAATTTTACTTACCTTAGCCGGCTTAATTATTATGATCATCATCTCAAATCTATTTTTTGGCAAGATCGCAATTGATTTAAAACACGTGTTAAATCAAATTAAAGATATTGTTGCCAGAAAATATTGCTCACCATTAGTAACCAATAGGGAAGATGAAATTGGTGAATTAATACGCGGAGTAAATGACTTATCAACAGCCCTTGATGTCAGAGAGAGACAGCTGCATATTGAAAGAATAGATCGCTCATATTTTGAAAGTGTTGGCGCGATTGAAAAGCTCACCGCAGGGCTAGTTCATGAGCTTGGTAATCCAATCGCGGCTATCAGTGGTATCGTTATTGAGTTAGCAAGAGACAATGAAGCGCTATCCCCTCAACAACAAGCTAATATCAACTTAATTAAAGATTATTGTGATAAATTACAACTAATTAATAATGATTTGACCTACCTAGCAGCACCGACCAGTAAAGAATTTCAGTTACTTGATTTAAATAATATTATAGGGAAATTAGCTGGCTTATTACATTACGATGAGCGTTGGTATGGCGTTGATATACAGCTGAATTTATCCCACTCTCTTCCAGCTTTTAATGCCAGTGACGGTCAGCTGAAGCTGCTTTTAAATAGTTTGTTGCTTAATAGCTTAGAGGCAAAAGCGCAATGCAAACACCAGATTACCATTGAAACACAATCATCGGATAACGAAATAACATTACTGATACGTGATAACGGTCTAGGCATGAACCAAACTACCTTAGACAAAGCCTGTACCGCCTTTTTTACTACTAAAGATCCTATTGTTCATAGCGGCATGGGGTTATTTAGTTGTTTATCAATAGTGAAAAGCCATCATGGTCACTTGAGGCTCAAATCTGAAGTGAATCAAGGCACTGAAGTTCGTATTGTCTTTTCAATAATCAATGCTAGCGTAAAGCGGATTGAGCAAGGGGCAAGCAGTGAACAATAGAGCTCTTATCCTTTGCTTAATATGTTTTTCACCGAGTGTCTTAGCGCACCATGAAACATCCGTTAGTGGGGTAAACCTTACGTTATCTTTGGCAGGGATAACGCTTGGTGCTTTTCTCATCTTTTACTTGATAAAACAAAACAATAGATTAAAGACTAACCTTTATGAAATCGTCAAGCACTCTAACCAACCTATTTTTGTTACCAATGCCCAAGGTGATATTGACTTTATCAATGACGTTGCACTTGAGCTTATTGATCAGTCGCTCGATAAGGTAACACAGCTATCCATTTTTGATTTAGTGGACGGCTTACCTGCATGCTTGTTAAACAATATGACTTGTCAATCGTTAGTCAATAATAAAATTTGTTCTTGCAGTGAGCTATCATCTGATCATCATGAATTTTCATTAATTCATCGCACTAATGGCAATATCCCAGTAAAAATTAGTGTGTTAAGGCAACATAGCGGTGATTTTGTTTATTACTTACAAGAGTTGTCTGTGCAAAAAAGCTTAGAAAATCAATTAGCGGCACAAAACAAAGTCGCGACGATAGGGGAGTTTTTATCTGGGGTACTACATGAAATCGGCAATCCTATGGCTGCTATTGAGGGCATTGCTGGCGAGCTGGTGTGGCAGCTAGATCATAATGCAGAGTCACTAGCTGTTGATTACATGACAACCCAATTAAATACTATCCAACAGCAAACTCGACGTATCAGTCAAGTGAAAAATGAATTTAGTTTAATTAGTCAAGATTTTTCTTCAATCAGTAACGATTTAAAACTTGTTGATATTCAAAACCTAATGAAGCAATTGGTTGAACTCGCTAGGTTTGACAAGCGCTGTCGCGGTCTTCAGATTGATTTAAATATTCCCAAAAACCTACCAGCAGTGACGAGTGATGTTGGTAAGTTAACGCAAATATTACTCAACGTACTTTCAAATGCAATTGATGCTATACAAGATCAGAGTGATGCATCTATCAATATTAGTGCTGTTAGTGACTCACAATACGTAAAAATTATTATTGAGGATAATGGCTCTGGTATGAGCAAGGAACAATTAGATAAAGTTTTTGAGGCCTTTTATACCACCAAAAAGAAAGGAACTGGCTTAGGTCTTATGATATGCAAACAACTAGCAGATTCTTTAAATTCTGATTTTAATATAACGTCGAAAGTTAAAAAAAATACTCAGGTTGAGCTCTCTTTGCCAATAAATAATGGTGCCGTATGAAAAATTTAAAAATACTTGTCGTTGATGATGAACCGGCAATAAGACAAATACTGTCGAATGTAATTGAACGTGAAGGTTATCAGGTAGAAAGTGCCGAAGATGGTACCTCAGCATTGCAAGCCCTAAGCAGAAAAGATTTTGATGTGGTTTTTAGTGATGTCCGGATGCCCGATTTTACCGGAATAGAGTTGCTTAAAAAAACACGAGAAAAAGGCATAGAAGCTCAGTTTATTATTATGACCGCCTTTGCTTCGGTTAATACCGCAATAGAGGCAATGCGTAATGGTGCTTTTGATTACCTAACTAAGCCACTACGACCAGAAGATGTTATTCATCGGCTTAATCAAATTTCGGATTTTATCGGCTTACGCTCAGAAAACAAAGTACTGAGAAAGTTAGTAATGGGCATTGGTGATAATCAATGCGAAATGATATCGGATGCGATGAATGTTATTGACCGATTGATACTGAAAGTCTCTAAAACCGAATCAACCGTGCTAGTAACAGGTGAAAGTGGTACAGGTAAAGGCATCACTGCCAAAACCATTCACCAGAATAGCTTACGAAGCTCAGGCTCTTTTATTCCCGTTAACTGCGGCGCAATTCCAGAAGCTTTGATGGAAAGCGAGTTATTTGGTCATGCTAAAGGTGCTTTTACTGGCGCCAATAAAGCTAAAAAAGGCCTATTTGAAGAGGCTAATGGTGGCACTATTTTCTTGGATGAGATTGGTGAATTACCATTGCACTTACAAGTTAAGCTATTGCATGTTTTAGAAGATAAAAAAGTTCGTGCGGTTGGCAGTGAGCGCTTTATCGATATTGATGCCCGCATTGTTGCGGCAACCAATAGAGATTTACAAGATATGGTTAAAGAAGGTAAGTTCCGCGAAGATCTTTATTTTCGACTAAACATTTTCAATATTGATTTACCACCGCTAAGAGAAAGAAAAGAAGATATTAAAGTATTGATCAAATTCTTTATTCGCAATGAAAGTAAAAAAATGGGCATTAATGATGAGTTTGAAATAGAGCCGGAAGCATTAGGTCTGATTGAAAACTACAGCTATTCAGGCAACATTCGTGAACTTGAAAATACCATTGCCCGAGCAATGATATTGGCCGACGACAATATTATCCGGGTAACTGATTTACCTAATCAGTTATTGAGTCAAAAAAAAATAGATGTGGGAATCAGGACGTTACGGGAGCAGGTGCGTGACTTTGAGCTTGAGGTGATAAAGAAAACACTACACGATGCCAATGATGATAGACGCTTGGCGGCAGAACGTTTGGGCTTAGGTTTATCAAGTTTATATCGAAAACTTGATGAATAGCACGATTATTGCTTAACAAAAGCAGATTCAATTAAATAATTGTCGAAGCAATGAGGTAAAAAATGAACGTTGGTAAAATACTACTTTTAATGATGCTGGGAGTTAGCTTTAACCTTGCAGCTCAGAAAAATGAAACAACAGTTGAAGCCGTAGATGAAGTAGAGCAAGTTCAAGCTTGGACTGATAAAGGCTTGGCTGCTCATCGTATAGACGATTTAATGGGCGCTATTACTTGGCTTAGCAAAGCAGCCAATAAAAATCATGCTCATGCGCAGGCAATGCTTGGTTATATTTATATCCGCTCAGGAGAAGATGAATTGGCACTACCGTTTTTGCAAAAAGCGGCAGCGCAACAAGACAGTATGGCTATGTATGAATTAGCTACCTTATATGGCAGTGGAAAGTTGCTTGAAAAAAATAATAGTAAGGCGGTAACGTTATTAAAGCAGGCTATTGCCCAAGATTATTCTCCTGCCTATTGGTCCTTGGCTAGTGGTTATGAACAAGGCGAGTTAGGCTTAACAAAAGACTTCAACAAGGCATTGAATCTATATCAACAGGCGAGCGACAAGGGATACTTCACTGCCACTTATCGGTTGATTAAAGCTTATAAAAATGGCGAGCTTGGCTTAGCTATCAATCGAGAGAAAGTACAAGCATTGAAAGATGCAATGGATGCATTTTCAAAAGAAAAGGCAAAGTTAGCACTCGAGCAAGAAAATAGCAGCAAAGCCCTGTGAACAAGGAAAATAGAATAATGATTAAATTACCAATCCCGCTATGGATTTCGTTAGGCCTTATGGTGCTGGCAAGCCCAGTAATGGCTGGCAATGCCAAAGAAGGTAAAAAGCATTACCAAAGAAACTGTGCTCAGTGTCACGGTGTTAATGGTGAGCCTAGATTGCCTAGAGCAGCAAATCTGGCAAAAAAAGAAGGATTACGAGTCAGTGATAAAAGTTTATTCAACCGTATCAAAAGCGGTGGAAAAACATGTCCCGGTTATAGTGGCATGCTTAGAGACCAAGAAATTGTTGATTTAGTTGCTTACTTAAGGACCTTTAGATAATGAAATTTTCTTTGAAAGCACTCTTTACTTTGCTTATCACTTTATTTGTCAGTGCCTGTAGTGAACCTGTGCCTGATGTTGTTATTTATCAAGTTAAAGACACCTTTAACGTAGGAGAAAATGCTTTTGTTCGCTCGTTAGCGGTAGAGCCAAAGAAACAATCTTTATGGGTTGGTACGTCCATGGGGGTTCATCAAGTTGATTATGTCAGTGGTGATTTAAAAACAACTTTTACCCGTGAGCATGGCTTAGCGAATGAATATGTGTTTGCCATTACCATTGATAAAGACGGCTATAAGTGGTTTGGCACTAATGCTGGTGGTATGTCTCGTTATAAAGATGGCCAGTGGAAAACTTTTTTTCCTCTGCATGGCCTAGCGGATTATTGGGTTTATTCTTTTGCTAATCACCCCGATGGAAATTTATGGGTTGGCACTTGGGCTGGGGTTAATCATGTTGATTTACAAACGCTAGAGTTTAAAACCTACGTAAAAGAGCTTATCAATGAGTGGGTTTACGGTATAGATATCGAAGAAAACGGCACTGTTTGGTTTGGCACTGAAGGTGGTGTTACCCGTTATGACGGTCAGAGTTGGACCTCATGGGATCACAGTGACGGCTTAGGCATTGAAAATGAAAATGGCCTGCCATTTAGTAAAAATACCGGTTTAGGCACTCGTTCAAGACATGATCTGGGTATTCTTACTGGTGGCAAAGCCACGTATAACCCAAGTTATGTCTTTGCTTTGAAAATAGATAAACGCGATAACGCGGTTTGGGCAGGCACTTGGGGCGCGGGTGTTGGTAGATTCTTTAATGGTAAGTGGTCTAACTTGAGTGCTAAAGACGGTTTGGCGGGAAATATTGTTTATTCAATAATTCAGTCTGCTGATGGTGCAATGTGGTTTGGTACTAACGGCGGTGTCTCGCGTTATGACGGTGTTAACTGGCAAAACTTTAACCAATCTAAAGGCCTACTCAACAATGATGTTTATTCTATTGCTGAATCACCTGACGGTGCCATTTGGTTAGGCACGCGCAGTGGTGTAACAAAATTGACCGCTATCGAAATTAAATCTTAAGGAATAACTATGTTTCGCGTACTTATATTGGCAATACTTATTGCCGTTGGACTAATCGGTTATTTCAGTTATTTTGGCAAGGTAGAGCAGCAGCCTCAACTAAGTAATGCTACTAATAAGCCAGTAGAAAATACAGCCTCTGCAAAAATTACAACGCCAGCACTATCAACAGCCCAAATAACTGAGCAGTCAAAACCTAAGAGCAAGTTTGTTCATTTTAATGTTGGCAAACGTAATGTGAAGTCAATTTACGCTGACGGTAACATCATGTGGGTTGGTACCTCAGGTGGCTTAGTTCGTTATAATATCGAAACCGAGGACTATCGACATTTTGATGTGCGTAATGGTCTGCTTGCTAATGGGGTCTTTCATGTTAGCCGTATCGATGCAAATAACATTGCCGTTGGTACCTACGGTGGTGGTTTATCGGTACTTAATGAAAAGAGCGGCAAATGGGCTCGATATAATGTACCAAATGGCTTAGGCGATGCGTTTGTTTATGACCTGCTGACCGCCAAAAATGGCGATATTTGGATTGCTACCTGGACAGGGGTGAACCGTATCATTAATGGCGAGTTAGATAATGATAATGCTTGGCAACTATTTACAGTGGAAAATACCAATGGCGGCGTACCTAATGATTGGATCTACGGTCTTGCTGAAGGAAAAAACGGTGAGATTTGGTTAGCCACTGAAGGTGGACTTGCTCGCTATCAAGCAGGCCGTTGGAGTAATTGGCAGCATGAAGATGGTTTAGGGGCTAAATATGAGTTGGTTAAGGACTTTAACCCATTTAAACGTGATCCTGCTAAATACTCGAGTCATCATGCCAAACAGAAGATTGAACAGGGGCTAACAGGTGTCAATACCGCCTATAACCCCAATTACATAGTTTCCATGGATATTGCTGACAATGGTGATGTTTGGGTGGGTACCTGGGGAGCAGGACTCAACCATTTTGATGGTAAAAACTGGCAAGTATATACCCATCTTGATGGTTTACCTGCAAACCATATATTTATGCTTGAAATGGCTGAAGACGGTACCCTTTGGGTTGGTACGAGTAAAGGTCTTGCTAAAAAGAGCCCAGACAGCGAAGAATTTACCTTATATACCATAGATGACGGCTTATACGCTGAAGCAATATTTTCAATGGATATTCAAGATGATGGCACCTACTGGATTGGCAGTTATGGCGGCGTTGCACGTATTAAAGGCTTCGATCATTAATTCAATTCTATATCATTTATTATAACAACGGCGCAGTTGAAACCGAAAACTCCGCCTAGGTGAATTGGTTGAATTTCACCCTTTATTAAGATGAAGTTCAACCAAGCTTATACCTCGATACTCCTCTCTATTTGTGCATTTTTCACCTGTCTCTTGGCAAACACTTTATTAACTTCTGCAATGCGTTCTCTGTGTATTTACTGTTTTTATTTTGCTGTGGCACTTAGTGCTTTTAATTTCTCAGAATTGAGAAGCCAGTCTTACTTTTAAGAGAGTGCTTTTTGCTTGCGGATTTATCATTTCTTATTTACTTGCTTTTATGAACTTTTTTTTGCTTTAGTTCAATTGTCGTTGAAACCTTTCCTAGTCAACCTGTTGTTATGTATAGAGTATTTAATAACCTTGTTTTTATTGTTGTTGTTTTTCTTAAGTTGGCACACTAGCTGCAAAATGGAGGGTAGAACTAAAATAATTTGTCAATGATGATGAATACTAAGTAGAAAAAAGAAGGGCAATGATATGAAATCTACTAAAAAAGTGTTACTGCTCACAAGTATTCTTGTGGGAAGTATCCTCTCTGCAGGGGGGGCAATTGCAAGTGTTAAAAATACCAAGCATAACTTAGGATCTTCAAGTACTGCTACCAACAAAACAGATGGCACAGGTGAAGTATGTGTCTTCTGTCACACACCTCATGGTTCAGATACCACAGCCGTGGTGCCTCTTTGGAACAAAAGCTTACCCAACACTACGTATCAAACTTACGATAGTTTAGGTACTACTACCCTGGATGGTGGTGTCGCCAAAGTTGGCTCTGTTTCTGTGGCTTGTTTGTCTTGTCATGATGGTACTCAAGCCATGGATGTGATGATTAACCAACCTGGCTCAGGTGGTTATAATGCTGCAGGTGCCAGATTAGCTGGTACTTGGAACGCAGGCGTTGGTGCTACTGGTTTGATGCCAACAGGTATTGCCAATCTGGGTGCTGATTTAACCAATGATCATCCGGTAGGTATTCAGTACGCAGGTGGTGGTTATACAAATGCAGGCGGCACGCCGTCAACAGCAGCTGATAAAGACTTTTTTGCTCCCGTTAAAATGACGGTAAATGGCGCACCTGCTTGGTATATAGAAACGGGTATTGTTGCTTCAGGGCGAAGTAAAACTGATCTACCGCTTTATACCCGGAATATAGCAGCGGTTGACTGGCAAAATGGTGACTCTGGTCAGCAAGATGAACCGTTTGTTGAATGTGCAAGTTGTCATGATCCACATGTAGAAGATACGGGTAGTAACCCAACATTCTTACGTATATCTAATACCGGTAGTGCGGTTTGCTTAGCTTGTCACGATAAGTAAAACGTTTAACAAACGCATAAACTAGCTTGATGGTTTATGCGTTTTTTGAGTTTGTAAAGGCTGCTTTAGGTCTGGCGGTAGCGCTAAGCTCCGCAAAACAACTTGTAGCTAATGAGAGACCATTAACATGAAAATATTTTCTTTCCATTTTTCCCTAGTAGTAGCCCTTATCTTGCCTTTATCTGTTAGTAGTCAAGCACAAGAAAAGGTCATTCAAACTGATGATATTTTAAAGACAATTTTTGCCCAAGTTAACCAGGAAACAATTGCTGAAGTGCAGCTAAAAGAGTTTATTGCTCAACAAAAAAGTAATAGCTTCTATCATGGTAAACCGCCTGAAGGCAGTGAAGCAGATTTTATTAAAGAAACAGAAGCATTATTGATAGAACATTTTATCTTGGCACACGCGGCTAAAGAAACAGGTTTGTCCGTTAATAAGGAAGCTATCGAGCAAAAGGTGTCGGCTTATGACAAACAGTTTGAAGGTAATGAGCAATGGCAGAGTGTACGTACAGGGTATTTACCCCTGTATCGACAGTTGCTGGAAGTTTCAGATTTAGCGAAGCAATATCAATCATTTATCAAAGATTCAATTACGCTATCTACTGAACAAGTTAAGAGTTTCTATCAAGATAATTTGGATAAGTTTACTCAACCACCACAAAATAGAGTTGGCATAATCCTTATTAGCGTATCACCCAGTGCCGGCGGTTTTGTCTGGCAAGCCGTTGAAGAACAAATTGCTAATATTCATGGCAAATTACTCAGCGGAGCTGATTTTTCTGAATTGGCACAGTTGCACTCTACCGATATTAGCGCAGATCAAGGCGGTGATATGGGGTTTACCCATGAAGGTATGATTGCCAAAAAAGTTGAAGATTTAATGGTTGAGTTAACCCCTGGCGATATTACTGAACCAGTAGTTTTACTAGAAGGTATCGCTATTTTTAAACTCATCGATAGAAAACCAGCGATAACCCATGACTTTAGTGAAGTGAAGCAAAGAGCAAATGCGCTGGCATTAAATGATGCTAAAACGCAAGCTTGGCAGCAGACGCTAAATGAGTTGAAAAGCACGACAGTAATTAAGCTGCATAAAAAGAATGTTGAACCCGGCTAAGCATAGCTAAATTTCTTTGCTACTAATATTTTTTGAGTTGCCTTTTGAAGCCCTTTTTATCTGAAAAGCTCGTGTTTGCCGTCTTTTGTTTGTTGGTGATTTCAAGTCCTCAACAAGCAAGGGCAGAGCAGTGGCTGTATTTGGATGATGGCTTTGAAAGTACTACTGGGTGGTTAGGTATTAAAGCCTCTTATATAAAAGATAATAATGACTTTGCTAATGATATCGAAAACAGTCCCAGTGATGTTTCAGCAACCGGACGTCTTGTACAAAGAAACAGTTGGCAAGGCTTTATTTATCGCCCTTGGGTGAGTAATGTTATGTTTAATACAATTTTACAAGCAGATCATAATCAATATAATTTAGTTGATAATGCTAATCAATCCTCTATTGATGGTCTCTTTGCTACCGTTATTGATTTATATCCTCATTCAGACCTGCCGACAGAATTTAGCTTTGAACAGCGCATAAACAAAACCATAAGCAGTGAAGAAACTGACGATAATTTAATGCTAAACAGCCAGTTCACTGTCAGTAGTCGTTTGACACCAGAAGAAAGCACTTATTACGCGAACGCGACATATTTTTTTAATTACAGTGATCAATCTATCGATGAAACTAGCTTCTTGCATAACGCGCTAGATTTTAGTTTTGGAGATGCATTTGAAACAGCTGATTACACAATTGTAGCGCGCTTTAATGATGAAAGTATCAAGGAGTTAGAACGCGAGTATGGCGAAGAAGATCTTTCTTTGCAATTTCAACATTATTGGTCTCCTAACGTTGGCGATTCAGTTAACGTTTCTGCCAATATCACTCGAGAAACTTATAACGAAAGTGATAATCGTTTTCATGGTGATGAAGACAATATAGTCGATATCAAACAAGAATCCCCTGCTTTTGAGTCAGAGTCTAAAAGGGCGCAAGCTACACTGACCTCCTTTATTCGCTCACAAGCCGACGAACGACTTACTTATACCGTTAATGGTTATGTTAATAAAAATATTTTAGCCACCGGCGAACAGAGTCAGAATTATAGTAATACTGTGCTATCAGCCGGTGGCTTTTATGATTTTAGTGACACAGTGCAATTTAGTGCTTCTATTGGAAGTGATCATAGGTTGGATAGTAACAGTAAAGCAAAGATATATAGTGGTTATGGTAGCGCCAGTTACCAAGACTTCAATGACATATCAGATACCCTTTCCGTTAGTTGGTTTGCCCGTGATGCCGTCACGGTATTTCGAGGTGATGAAGATGAAGAGCGCAACATCATTAGCTTTGGTTATGGTGCAGTAAAAGATTATTCTTTGTTTAATAGTTTTTTATCCGTTTCTTATGATCAACGATTAGATCATGAATCAAGCTCAAATAAAGACGAATTGCGTATCGAACAATTCAAGCTGACTAATGACCTCGCCTTTAATATGTCTTCAAGTGATGGATCTGGTAGCTCTACCGTTTATCTATTGCTATCAGATGCTCGTCATTTAAACCAAGATGTGCGCAGCTATCAACATATTTACTTGAGTTTACAACGTAATCAAATGTTAGGTACAGATGACAACTGGGGCGGCAATATAGTGTACGAGTGGAGTAAAAATATAGATATATTTGGCGAAGAGGACGTGAGCAATAGTGCTTTTGGTAATTTGTGGTACCGGCATAATGAGTTATGGGAAGTACCTAATTTACGTTTTACTTCAATGCTGGATTTTCCACTGGATAACCTCTTACCTGAGCAGCAGCAAAGAGATAATAGACCGGCATCTTGGCAAAATGATCTTGATTACCGGGTTGGTTTTTTAGAGGTTCATTTAAATAGTGTGGTTAGTAAAGGTAGCTACTATACAGGTTTGGAGATAAAGCGTAATTTTTAGTATTTGGTATTAAACTTTTTTAATTTTTGTTTTTTAGTTTTAATTTTTGGAGAACGTGGTGAAAAGAAAATATGTGTTTAACACACCCTTTCGCACTCTATATTTATTTATGTGCTTATTAATTATGGTCGGGCTCTTTGCGCCGAAAGTGGTTCATGCTGAGTACGGAGATGTGGTTATCAATAACTTCTCTGAAGAGGCTGGCATGAGGCCTGTGGTATTCCCACACTGGTTTCACCGTATTCGTTTTCGCTGCAAGGTATGTCATGGTGATTTAGGCTTTAAATTTGAGGCCGGCGGAAATGAAATTGATATGTTAAAAATTATTGATGGTGAGTTTTGTGGAGCATGTCATGACGGTGAAGTTGCTTGGTCAGTAGAGAATTGTAATTTATGCCACTCAGGAACTCCAGGTACGCCAACACAAGTGCATGGTAGTACCGTTCAGCAGTTGGTTGCTCCATCAAAAGATAAACAGAAGAAGTAGAGGTTGTCGTGAAAAATACATATTTTATTGCAGTATTACTACTACTGACGAATCCCCTATTTGCCCAAGCTGCAGATATTGATAATGGTAAAAAAGTTGTCGAGCAAAGTTGTGTTGCCTGTCATAAGGCAGGAGTTATGGGAGCACCTAAAGTTGGTGATACCACAGCTTGGCAGCAGCGAACTGATAAAGGTCTTGTTCAGTTAACAAAAAATGCTATTGATGGCCTTAATAGTATGCCGGCTAAAGGTGGTAACTATTTATTATCTGATGATGATATTAAAGATGCCATTGGTTATTTATTAAAATCGGCCAAAGTCACTATTAAAGCTCCAGCGACAAAAGCGAAGGCAGCCCCTAAAAAGGTGGTCAAAGCCAAAGCTAAACCTACAGCTGTTGCCAAGGTGAAAAAAACAACGAAGAAATCGGTCAATGCAGGTGCAATGAAATTCAACCGCTTGATGAAACCACCATCGGAGTGGAACCCACCTCCTTTTGAAGATGGCATACATGACCCTGATGGCGAAGGAGCTTATGTTTTGCAAACTCCAAGAGAAGCGTTTGCTGGTTTAGATAAGTCTACTTCTGGTAATCGCATTGATTGGGTTAAATCATTGAATAACGGAAAGATAGCACCGAGATATGATCGCATAGATGAGACCAAAAAACCTTTTGTCATGGATTTAAACATTGTTCGAGAAGTGAAAGGTTCAATGCCAAATGTGGTTTACCCGCATAAAGAGCATACCCAGTGGTTAGATTGTTCAAACTGTCATCCCGATATTTTTATTCCTAAAAAAGGTGCGAATCAAATCAGCATGGCTTCTATTTTAATGGGCGAAAAATGTGGTGTATGTCACGGTAAGGTTGCCTTTCCTGTTTCTGACTGTCGTAAATGTCACTCGCAAAACAAAAAGAAACCTTTAGTCGCAGGTAGAAAGAAATAGCGGTGTCACTAGCATTAATCAAAAGGCTTATTGTTAACGTTAAAATGAGGCAGAGGAAATATGAATAAAAGAATACTACTGCCTTTGCTGTTTGCTTTGCCGGTTTATTCAGCAGAGCATGCAGTTGATCTTAAGCAAATTAATAGCAAAGTTATTTTGCTGGAAAATGTTTTGGCGGATATCAAAAGTAATGCTGGAAACTTGTTTGAAGAAAATCAACTGTTTAAAGATGGCTACCTTTACGCACTTAAAGAGCTTGAGCAAGGCAAGCTCTTTATTGCCAACAAGGAGTTTGAACAAGCTGCTCAGTCTATCGAACAGTCTTTTGTCAATATGTACTATGCCAAATCATTTTTACAAAAATTAGCAAGCGAAGAAAAATACAGCAAGAGTAATGCTGTTCAACTAATGCTGGTGATTGAAGGCTTTATCGAGTCACTTGCTGAGACACTAATGGCTCAGAATGATGATCTGGGAAGTGAACAATTAATAAAAGCAAGACATACCAAAATACTGGCTGAACAATTGCTTAATAACAATGAATTGAAACGGGGATATTTGGCACTGCAAAAGACTAATGAAATTTTAATTAAGGCACTATCGCGATTAAAAGATCAACAAACGCTCCTGGTGAGTTTAGATTTTGCAACACCAAAAGATGAGTACCTTTACGAAAAGAAAAATTTGACTAGTTATCAGTTAATCCTTGATAGGCGTCTAGCAAATACTGCTATTTCAAAAAGTCAAATTGAACGAATAAATGAGTTTAAAGAAAAATCTGATAGTTATGTGAGTAAGGCTAAAGCAGCGGTAGCTCTTCGACAATATAGCCAAGCAATAACGGCATTAGAAGCTGCTAATGTCAGTTTAGTACAAGCTTTAAGAATAACCGGTTTAATGATGTTTTAGGAATGAAATGAATAAGTCTGTTTGTGTTTTATTGATACTGAATTTAATGATTTGTGGTCTCAGCGAGGCTAAGCAGAGTCGTACTATTCGACCTAATGCGCAGCTAGAAGTACTGTTACAACCTTATCCTTTTCCAGAGGATATTGCTGGAAAGCCATCGCGATTTAATTATTTACGAAAATTGTTAGAAGTTTCTTCGGGCGCCAAAAAAGTATTTAGCAGTGAAAACTCCGATGCACATCAGGCTTATGTTGATGCTAGAAAAACCTACCTAATGGCCGCACAGGAACCTGATAACGGCAAAGTAAATATACTGTTAGATAAAACTGTCAAGTTAATGTATAGCGCAATAAGAAAAGCCTCACCTAAAAAGTTACTCGATAGAAAAAAAGAACGAGACTACAAACGAAAATTGTTAAGTGTTAATGCGTTACTTGAGGCGCTAGAAAGAATTGCGATTGAAAAAGATACTGTCGATGTCACCAATAAGTTAAAGGCTCAAATCGCTGAAAT
>Ga0105355_10000364_pt1 | contig 41398 bp, 38 predicted proteins | sample GOMGulsemesocosm_2_FD_83508 | JGI IMG/M metagenome (GOLD analysis project Ga0105355, IMG submission 83508) | Methane-oxidizing microbial communities from mesocosms in the Gulf of Mexico - GOM9C Gulf of Mexico | ecosystem: Environmental > Aquatic > Marine > Cold seeps | place: Gulf of Mexico...
AAGAAACGATTTATTAAAATAAGTTTTTAAAAGATAGAATTAAAAGATATGTATCAATTCTCAGGTAAATTAAAAACATTCTCAATTGCTTTAATGATTATTGGAGCTTTGGGTGTTGGATATAGCTTTTTTAGCGCGCCAAAAACATTAGACGATGCGAAAGCTATTTTGGCAAGTCAACATGATAGCCATGGTGCAGCAACAGCTGATCACAGTGAAACAAAAACAGCTGTACATACAACTAAAGATACGCATGATGCTGTAAAAACTGATGCGCATACAACTGCAAATGCTCATGCAAATGATGAGCATGCAGAACACGCGTTACATGCATTGCAAAATAAGCCTTGGGCTGCAACCTATGTTGCATTATTTTTCTTTTTGGGTATAGCATTATTGGTATTGGCATTTTATGCTATTCAAAGAGTTGCTCAGGCAGGATGGTCTATCGTTCTTTTTAGAGTGATGGAAGCAATTACAGCTAATATTGTGCCTGCAAGTATTTTGATGTTTGTTTTTATAATGACTTCTGCAGGACATTTAAACCATTTATTTGTTTGGATGGCGGAAGGAACTACAACTTTAGGTCATGATAATTATGATGCAATTATTGATGGAAAAAAAGGCTGGTTAAATATACCTGGTTGGACCATTAGATCTGTTGCCTATTTATTAGGGTGGAATGCATATCGTTATTTCATTAGAAAAAACTCTATTAAAGAAGATACCGCTAATGATGGACTAAAAACGTATAAGAAATCATATCACGCGTCAATTATCTTTTTAGTATTCTTTATGATTACTGAATCTATGATGTCTTGGGATTGGATTATGGGGTTAGATCCTCACTGGTTCTCTACATTATTTGGATGGTATGTGTTGGCTACATTATTGGTAAGTGCAATAACTGTAATTGCCTTTGTAACCATTTATTTAAGAGCAAAAGGTCATTTACCATTTGTAAATGATAGTCACCTTCATGATTTGGCTAAATATATGTTTGGCTTCTCTGTATTTTGGACCTATTTATGGTTTGCTCAATTTATGCTAATCTGGTATGCCGATATGTCTGAAGAGACGGTTTATTTCATCGCTAGATTTAACGAGTATAAAGGAATATTCTTAGGAATGGTAGTTATGAACTTTGTGTTCCCAATATTATTATTATTAAATAGTGACTATAAAAGCAAACCTTGGTTTGTTGTTATTGGAGGATTGGTAATATTAGCAGGACATTATATTGATATATTTGTAATGATTATGCCTGCAACTGTAGGGGATCAATGGTTTATTGGTATTCCAGAATTAAGTGCTTTGGCATTCTTTATTGGGCTGTTTATCTTTGTAACCTTCCGAGCGTTTGCAAAAGCAACACCGTTGGCAACAGGGAATCCATTTTTGAAAGAAAGTGAGCAATTTCATTATTACATTATCGAACACGAAGGAGAAGAAGAAAATCATCATTAATAATAAATAATTAAGACAAAATAATATGCTAGCTTTATTTTATATTTTTATAGCTGTTGCAATCGGTGTAAGCTTTTGGCAAATCACTAGAATCCTGAACCTTAGATCAGTAATTGCTACAGACAAAGATAATGACACCCAAGGAAAATTATTCCTTTGGTTCACAGCATTCTTTTATGCAATGATGATTTATTGCTTAATTTATATGAATGTATTAATGTTACCAGAATCAGCTTCTATTGAAGGTGAACATGATGACAATTTATTCAATATTACCTTTATTTTAATTGGAGTAGTTCAATTTATCATGCAATTTTTAATATTTTATTTTGCCTACAAATACAGAGGGAAGAAAGAAAATAAAGCATTGTTTTTTGCAGATAGTCACAAATTAGAGGCCATCTGGACAATTGTACCAGCGGTTGTTTTAGTGGTGTTAATTGGATATGGATTATGGCAATGGAATAACATTATGGATTTATCTGATGCAGAAGATCCTGTTATTATCGAAGTTTATGCAAAACAGTTTCAATGGGAAGCTCGTTATGCAGGAGATGATAATGCTTTAGGTAGAGGAAATGTACATTACATTGACATCTCAAACAACAATACTATGGGTGTTGATATGAGTGATGTGAATGCTAAAGATGATAAAAAATTATCTGCAATTTCTCCAATAATGTATTTACCAAAAGGACGTAAAGTGATCTTCAAATTCCGTTCTCAAGATGTATTACACTCAGCATATATGCCGCACTTTAGAGCACAAATGAACTGTGTTCCCGGGATGGTTACTGAATTTGGATTTACACCAAAATTTACGACAGAAGAAATGAGAGTACAATCAGAAGTTGTTGCTAAAACGGCTGTAATTAATGAAATTCGTAAAAAGAACGGTCAAGATCCATACGAATTTGATTACATCTTATTGTGTAATAAAATTTGTGGTGCATCGCACTTCAACATGCAAATGAAAATTGTGGTTGTAGAACAAGAAGCTTTTGATAAATGGTATGCAGAGCAACCTACATTAGGAGAAGAATTAGCTATTAAATAAGATATTAAAATTAGACTATAAAAATTAAGATATGTCAGATCATCATCATAAAGAAACATTTGTAACTAAATATATTTTTAGTCAAGATCACAAAATGATTTCTAAGCAGTTTTTAATAACTGGTATATTTATGGGAATTATTGGAGTGTTTATGTCTATGCTTTTTCGTTTGCAAATTGCATGGCCAGAAAAATCATTTACAATAATTGAAGCTTTTTTAGGAGATCACCAAACGGATGGTGTTATGGACCCAGATATGTATTTGGCGTTGGTTACAATACACGGTACTATTATGGTATTCTTTGTATTAACAGCTGGATTAAGTGGTACATTTTCTAACTTACTAATTCCATTGCAAATTGGAGCTAGAGATATGGCCTCAGGATTCTTAAACATGCTTTCTTACTGGTTGTTCTTTATTTCTAGTATCATCATGGTAATTTCTTTATTTGTTGAAGCTGGACCTGCTTCTGCAGGATGGACAATTTATCCACCATTAAGTGCATTACCACAAGCAATTCCTGGTTCAGGATTAGGGATGACCTTATGGTTGGTGTCAATGGCTATATTTGTTGCCTCTTCATTAATTGGATCTTTGAACTATATCGTAACAATTTTCAACTTAAGAACTAAAGGAATGAAAATGACAAGAATGCCTTTGACAATGTGGGCTTTCTTTATTACAGCTATTATTGGTGTTGTATCATTCCCAGTATTATTATCTGCAGCGTTATTATTAATATTTGATAGAAGTTTTGGAACATCGTTCTATTTATCAGACATTTTTATAAGTGGAGAAGTATTACATTATCAAGGAGGATCACCCGTTTTATTTGAACACTTATTTTGGTTCTTAGGACACCCAGAAGTATATATTGTATTATTACCGGCATTAGGTATTACCTCAGAAATTATAGCAACCAATTCTCGTAAACCAATTTTTGGGTATCGCGCAATGATTGGTTCTATTATGGCTATTGCATTTTTATCTACTATTGTTTGGGGTCACCATATGTTTATTTCAGGAATGAATCCTTTCTTAGGTTCTGTGTTTACATTTACAACCTTATTAATTGCAATTCCTTCTGCTGTAAAAGCATTTAACTATATCACCACCTTGTGGAAAGGAAATCTACAACTCAATCCTGCCATGTTATTCTCTATCGGATTGGTTTCTACTTTTGTAACTGGAGGTTTAACAGGATTGGTTTTAGGAGATTCTGCGTTAGATATTAACGTACATGATACCTATTTTGTAGTTGCGCATTTCCACTTAGTAATGGGAGTATCTGCAATTTTAGGAATGTTTGCTGGTGTGTATCACTGGTTCCCTAAAATGTATGGTAAAATGATGAACAAAACATTAGGTTACTGGCATTTCTGGTTGACAATGGTTGCTGCATACGGAGTATTTTTTCCAATGCACTTTATTGGATTGGCTGGTTTGCCAAGAAGGTACTACAACAATACAAGTTTCCCAATGTTTGATGATGTTGCAGATGTAAACGTGATTATTACGTTATTTGCAATCTTGGGAGGATTGGCACAATTACTTTTCTTAGCCAATTTCTTTATCTCTATATACAGAGGTAAAAATGCAACTCAGAATCCTTGGAAATCGAATACATTAGAGTGGACAACACCTGTTGAGCATATTCATGGAAACTGGTCAGGTAAAATTCCTGAAGTGCATCGTTGGGCATATGATTATAGTAAGGTTGATGAAAACGGAGACTATATTCATGGAGAGGATTTTGTGTTACAAACTACGCCTTTAAAAGATGGTGAAGATCCATCTTAATATATAAAAGAAATTAAAAAAGCCTTTCCACATTGGAAAGGCTTTTTTGTATATTAGAGTTTTATTGTTCGCACTATTTTTTGTGTAACATTAATCACTTACTAGAAACCTAAATTCAATTATATTTGCATTTATGAATGAGAACTTAAATCCTGAAAACTCAAATTTTTCCAATGAAGAAATGGATGTAGAAAAAAAACTACGCCCACTTGCATTTGATGATTTTACAGGACAAGATCAAGCAATAGAAAACCTTAAAATATTTGTTGAAGCGGCAAATCAAAGAGAGGAAGCCTTAGATCATACCTTGTTCCATGGACCTCCAGGTCTGGGTAAAACGACTCTTGCTCATATATTGGCAAATGAATTACAAGTAGGCATTAAAGTAACATCTGGGCCTGTTTTAGACAAACCAGGTGATTTGGCAGGGCTGTTAACCAATCTGGACGAAAGAGATGTGTTGTTTATTGATGAAATTCATCGTTTAAGTCCCATTGTAGAAGAATATTTGTATTCTGCAATGGAAGACTATAAAATTGATATTATGATCGAATCTGGCCCAAATGCGAGAACCGTTCAAATCAATTTAGAGCCTTTTACATTAATTGGAGCGACAACAAGATCGGGTTTACTAACCTCTCCAATGCGGGCTCGTTTTGGAATTAGTAGCCGATTAAATTATTATAAGAAAGAATTGTTAACTACCATTGTGCAACGGAGTGCCCTAATTTTAAAAGTTCCGATTTCTATGGAAGCAGCAATAGAGATTGCTGGGAGAAGTAGAGGAACACCAAGGATTGCAAATGCATTGTTGCGTAGAGTTAGAGATTTTGCTCAAATAAAAGGAAATGGTAGTATTACTATAGAGATCGCTCAATATGCTTTAAAGGCGTTAAGAGTGGATGCACATGGTTTGGATGAAATGGATACGAAAATCCTAAATACCTTGATTGATAAATTTAAAGGAGGCCCTGTTGGAATATCAACATTAGCAACAGCAGTTGGAGAAAATGCAGAGACTATTGAAGAAGTATATGAACCTTTTTTAATTCAAGAAGGGTTTATAATGAGAACACCAAGAGGAAGAGAAGTAACAGAGGCAGCATACAATCACCTTGGGAAACAAAAAGGGTTGAACCAAGGAGAGTTATTTTAAAAATGAAAATTAAAAAAATAATACCCATATTAGAATGGTTACCAAACTATACAAGTTCTCGATTTAGAGGGGATTTTATAGCGGGTATCACAGTGGGGATTATTTTAATTCCGCAGGGAATAGCCTATGCTTTAATTGCTGGTTTACCTCCAATTTATGGATTGTATACAGCATTGGTTCCACAAATAATATATGCTATTTTTGGATCTTCAAGACAAGTGGCAATTGGTCCTGTGGCAATGGATTCTTTAATTGTAGCAGCCGGAGTTTCAACACTGGCATTGGCAGGAACAGATAGCTATATTGAAATAGCCATATTATTGGCGTTTATGGTAGGGGCATTTCAATTATTAATGGGAATCTTTCGACTTGGATTTATTGTCAATTTTTTATCCAGGCCCGTAATTTCTGGATTTACTTCTGCAGCAGCATTAATTATTGGCTTTAATCAATTTAGAAATTTATTTGGAGTAGATTTTACAAGAAGCAATCAAATTCAAGATGTAGCGATTGATATTTGGAAGCATATTAGTGAGTTAGATATTCCAACGACAATTATTGGTTTTTCGGCAGCCTTGATTATCATAGTCTCAAGAAAAGTAAATAAGAAAATTCCGAATGCATTACTAGTTGTAATTTTAGGAATTGTAACAGTTAAATACTTTGGAGGAACCTTTGAAAGTGTTGCAATTATAAAAGAAGTACCCTCTGGATTGCCTTCATTTGGAGTGCCAGAAATAGATATCGATCAATTAAAAGAGTTGATGCCAATTGCCTTAACCTTGGTTCTTGTGGGGTTTTTAGAAACCATTTCAATTGGGAAATCTTTAGAAGCGAAACAAGACGAATACAGAATTAGACCCAATCAAGAATTGGTAGCATTAGGCATTGGTAATATGGTAGGCTCACTATTTAAAGCATACCCTTCAACATCAAGTTTTTCACGTTCAGCCATCAATCAAGAATCTGGCGCAACAACGGGTATGGCAGCACTAATTTCTGTCGGAATGGTGATTGTAACACTCCTTTTTTTAACGCCCGTATTTTATTATTTACCGAAAGCAGTATTAGCAGCAATTATTATTGTTGCTGTTTTTGGACTGGTCAATATAAAAGATGGAATTCACTTATGGAAAACCAATAATTTAGACTTTTGGTTGTTGTTTACAACCTTTGTCTCTACCTTGTTTTTGGGAATTGAATATGGGATTTTTGCAGGCGTTGGTTTGTCAATGATCATTTTAATTTTTAGAACATCAAATCCGTATATCGCTGTTTTAGGAGCAGTACCAGATTCAGATTTTTATAAAAATAGCGAACGCTTTTGCAATGTAGTTTTAGAGGATGATATCTTAGTTATTCGATTTGATGCACAATTATTCTTTGCAAATTCCAGCTATTTTAGAGATAATTTAGACCAATTGGCAGACAAAAAAGGGGCCGCATTAAAATTGATAGTAATTGATGCAGAGAGCATCAATAGAGTGGATAGTACGGGTACAGAAATGTTAATGGAACGAATTAGCTATTATCAAAAAAAAGGAATTATTTTTTATCTAGCGGGTGTAAAAGGACCGGTTAGAGATAGCTTGTTTAGAGCAGGAATATTAAATAGAATAGATATCAATCACTTTTTTATGAATATTTACACCGCAGTAAAATTTTATAGAACAGGAGATAGAGAACATCAAAAAAAGTATGCAGAATACATTCACCATACTTATAAATAAAATAGATTAGAAGATTATGAGAGTTGAACAAATTTACACAGGATGTTTAGCACAAGGAGCCTATTACATTGAAAGTAATGGCGAAGTAGCAATTATAGACCCTTTAAGAGAAGTGTCTCCTTATTTAGATAGAGCCCAAAAAGACAAGGCAAAAATTAAATATATTTTCGAAACACATTTCCATGCAGACTTTGTGAGCGGGCATGTGACCCTCGCTGAAAAATCTGGTGCAACAATTGTTTTTGGACCAAATGCAGAAACGAGTTATAATGCTCATATTGCAACAGATACTGAAGAATTTAAACTGGGAGATGTAACCATTATAGCATTGCATACTCCAGGGCATACCATGGAAAGTACTTCTTATGTTTTAAGAGATAAAGACGGTAAAGACTATGCGTTGTTTAGTGGAGATACATTGTTCTTAGGTGATGTTGGTAGGCCAGATTTGGCCCAAAAAGCAGGGGTGTTAACAGAAGAAGATTTGGCTGGATTTTTATTTGATAGTTTGAGAACTAAAATTATGACGCTAGCAGATGATGTAATTGTATATCCTGCACATGGAGCAGGTTCTGCATGCGGTAAAAATTTAAGTAAAGAAACTGTTGGTTCTATAGGAGGTCAAAAGAAGACAAATTATGCGTTAAGAGCAGATATGACTAAAGAAGAATTCATTAAAGAAGTTACTGATGGATTGTTGCCTCCACCTGCATATTTTCCATTAAATGTAAAATTGAATAAAGAAGGATACAAGCATATTGATGAAATTATAAAAACGGGTGCGGCACCAATGTCTGTGATAGATTTTGAGAAAGTAGCCAATGAAACAGATGCCTTAATTTTAGATGTTCGTCATCAATCAGAATTTATTAATGGGTTTATACCTCGTTCAATTTTTATTGGCATAGACGGAGGGTTTGCTCCTTGGGTTGGTGCTTTAATTAAAGATATTGAACAACCAATTTTATTGATAGTTCCCGAAGGAAGAGAAGAAGAAGTTGTTATAAGACTCTCTCGTGTCGGGTTTGATAATACCTTAGGCTATTTAAAAGGAGGATTTAACGCTTGGAAAGATTCTGGTAAAGAAATTGATACGTTGCGTTCTGTTTCTGCAGAAACATTAGAAAGTGAAATAGCAATTAATAAGGTTCCTGTATTTGATATACGTAAGCCAGGAGAATATGAGAATGAGCATATTGTTGATACACCAAGTACACCATTAGATTATTTAAATAGTCACATTGAATCGTTTCCTTCAGATACAGATTTCTATGTGCATTGCGCAGGAGGATATCGTTCTGTTATTGCTTCTTCAATTTTAAAAGCAAGAGGAATTCATAATGTAATAGATGTTGCAGGTGGTTATGGAGCCATTAAGAAAACAGGTATAGAAAGAACAGCTACTGTATGTCCATCAACCTTAAAAAAATAATATGAAAAAAGTAGTTTTAACATGTTTATTGGTTGGTTTCCTTTCGTGTAAAGGACAAGAAAAGAAAACAGAGGCATTTGTAGATGTAACTGTTGAAGTGTTTCAAAAAATGATCCACAAAAAAGGAGCGCAATTGATTGATGTTAGAACGCCAAGGGAATATGAAAGAGGGCATTTAAAAGATGCAATATTGATTAATTACATGGCCGATGATTTTAAATCAAAAGCTTTTGAAGGTATAGATAAATCAACCCCCGTATTCATCTATTGTGCTTCTGGAGGAAGATCTGCAAAATCTGCTAGAATTTATGCAGAAGCAGGCTTTACGAAAGTGTATAATTTACTAGGTGGATTTAACGCTTGGAAAAGGAAGAATTTAGAAATAGAAAAGTAACAAACGAAACGATCTAAATAAAAAAAGCCGATGCATTAGCATCGGCTTTTTTGTTTTTTTGAGCACTGTACTCAATTAGAATTTTAAAGTTACTCCAACTAAAAAGTTACGCGTAGCTTGTGGGTAGTATCCCGCACCGTCTAATGTTGTTACATTAGTTGGGTGAGACCAGTCATCATCATAGGTGTAATAATAACCTCTGTCAACATATTCCTTATTAAAAATGTTATTTACCAATCCCGTAAATACAATCTCTTTAAAAATACTTTCAGATTTGAGAACATAAGTAAAGTTCAAGTCAGATGTAAAATAACTACTTAATACGTCATTTGTAGAAATCACGCTGTTTAAGTTACTCATATACTGTTTTCCAACATATTTTGATAAAAACGAAATCTGTAAACTTTCAATAGGGGTGTACATAAATATATTTCCAACAACTACATTAGGAGAGAAAGACAAATTTGTGTTTCCTAAAGCTTGTGGTTCTTCAATCCCATCTCTTGTAATAAAGAAATCTTTGTTTTTATTTGTGCTAAAAGCGGCATTTGGTTTTATAGAGAATTTATCAGATAATGTAATATCTGCATCAATTTCTAGTCCTAATCGGTAACTTTTACCACTTGTTTCCCTAACCGGAGCACCAACATTATCAATAGCTCCTGTTAAAACCAATTGGTTTTTATACTGCATATAATACACATTGGTATTTACCGTAACAGATTCTTTTTTTAAACGCCACCCAAACTCGTAATCATGTAAGTTCTCATGTGTTTTAATTCCGTTTTCAAAATCCTTTCTATTAGGTTCTTTATTGGCAACGGCAAAAGAGAAGTAGATGTGTTGACTGTTATTTAACGTATAGGTCGCTCCAAATTTTGGATTGAAAAAAGTATAGGTTTCATCAACGTCTATTTGATCTCTATCAGAAGTTAATCCTTTTGTTGAAAAGCGTACATTTCTAATTTGTAGATCAGCATAAGCAGTTAATTTATCAGCCAATTTAAACGTGGATTTAGAGAAAGCACTAAAATCGTTTTTCTTAGAATTACTTTCGTAATAACGATCTCTAATAGTTGTCGCTGCTGCAAGATTTTCACCCCAAATTACTTCTCCATAATGTTTGTTTGAATATTCGCTATAAGAAAAACCAGAAATGATTTCTAGCGCTTCTTTTTTATAGGTTGCATTAAAGTTGGCTACGTAAAATTTGTTGTCTAACCAACGTCTTACAATGACATCACTTCCGTCTACAATTAAATTATTATAATCAGAAGCATCTCTATCAGCTTTAAATTGCTCAAAATATCCTTGCCCTTTCGTATAGTTCAGTCCTATATTTGTAGACCATTCGCTATTCAATTTTTCATTCCAATGGAATTGGTAATGGTCTTGTTGGTAGTTGTCTATTTCATTTTCATAGGTATATGGATTTTGTCTTCTATCTGTTGCTAATTGCGTAGCATCAATACCATACCACGCTTGGTATGTTTTCTCTTTCCCTCCAAAAGTCAATGCTTTTAGTAACGTATTGTCATCAACATAAGAAGCTTGTAAGAAATACGATTTCAAATCTGTATATGCTCTGTCAATATATCCATCAGAATAAATTTTAGACAAACGACCAGAGATTTCTATATGGTCATTGATTTTTCCAGTACTAAATTTTACTGTATGCTTTTTGGTATTGTAAGAACCAATAGAATTCGAAATTTCTGCAAAGGATTTTTCAGAAATAGCATCGGTTAAAATGTTTAAACTAGCGCCAAAAGCAGCGGTTCCATTTGTAGATGTCCCAACACCACGTTGCAATTGTAAACTCTGCGTAGAGGAAGCAAAATCGCCCATGTTTACCCAAAAAGTACCCTGACTTTCTGCGTCGTTATAGGGAATACCATTAATCGTAACATTTACACGTTCTGAATTAGAACCACGAACATTAATGTAGGTATAACCAATACCAGCACCCGCATCGGAAGAACTAACAACAGAAGGTAAGTAGTTTAACAACATGGGTATGTCTTGTCCTAAATTACGTTTGGCAATTTCTTCTTTTGACATGTTCGAATGTGTTACAGGAGCATTCGCTTTTACACGAACAGCAGCAACTAACACTTCATCTAATACATTGCTTTCTGGTTGTAAATTGAAATGTACAACAACATTTTGATTGATGACTTCTACTGTTTTTGATGCTGTTGCATACCCTATAAAACGAACTTCAATAGTGTAGTTTCCTTTCGAAACTTTCAATTGAAATTTTCCGTCAAAATCGGTGGATGTTCCTTTTTTAGAACTTTTAACCAAAACAGATGCACCCGGTAAAGGGGTATTGTTTTTAGTAGATACGCTACCAGAAATAGTAAAAGATTGGGCGTTTGCGGCTAAGGTTGCAAACAATACCATTAAAAAAGTTACTGTCTTCGCTTTTTTAATAAAAAACTTCGGTCTCATTTTTTTTAAATAAAATAAAAACGAATAAAAAGAGGTAATTATTCTTAAATAATTAATTGTCGTCATTACGAGGAGTTTACGACATGGTAAGCTCTTTAAATGATTGCTTCTGATGAACTATTCATCGCAATGACGTTTTATAAATTCCTTGGCAGCATTACCTGCCCAGGTTCATTGGGTATGATCTCAGCCTGTTTTAAAGTTTTGAGTTTTTAATGTCGAATTAACAACTAAAGACTTACAATTTAAAATAAGCACCCCTTTATGAGAACACTGCAAAATTAGAGTAGATTTTTGGAATAATAGAAAAAAAAGACATTTAATTTACAACACTTTTACAGCGGGTTTTTTGTAGTATTTAGAAAATGAATAGGCCTGTTCTGGACCGTTAATTAATTCGGCCGCTTCAATTTCTAATACCTTGCAAATATCAATAAATTTAGAGAGATTCATTTTACTATGGCCATTTTCTAATTTATGATAGGCATTTTGACTGATGTGTAACATATCGGCTAAATTTTCTTGTGTAAGCCCTTTTTCGAATCGAATCGTTTTGATTCTTTCTCTAATATTTTTTAATTCTGTCGCAGTAGTATTCATAGCATTTAGGGATGTAACTTCTTTTTCAAGATAAAAGTACATATATTTTTTATAAAATCGACTCACTGTTTTCAGGGATGTTTATAGCAAAAGAGACTCACTGAAAACAGTGAGTCTCTTTTGCTATAATTTATAGTTATTGGCTATTATTTATAGCAATTGGCTATTGGTTTAAGAAATTTATGTTTGTAGGTTTGGTTACAGAATACGTGCTGTTTTCTTTTAAAAAAAAGAAAACCCAACAATAAATTGTTGGGAAAGAACAAATTCTCTCGCGAAGAATAGACATAAATGTCTTTATGTTCGCGGCAAAAATAAGCTATTAACGTCAATTATCCCCTATGGAAAAAGAATTAAAACAGACGATAGAGATATTTCTATCGACAAACAATATTGCGTTTAATAAAGAAGAGCTCAACTTACAATTATTGACCCACCCGTATTTTCCCAGTATCAATGCAATCACTGATTTATTTGATCATTTTAATATTGAAAATGTTGCTGCAGAATTGCCCAAAGAGGTTGCCATACTCTCAGAATTACCCACTACTTTTTTGGCCCATATAAAAGAAGATCAAAGAGAAAAAATTGTTTTAGTGGTTAAAAAGAACGATGCATTAAAATTAATATATGATGCAAAAACCACAAAACACGTTTCAAATCAAGAGTTTGTGGGCTTATGGACCGGAGTAATCGTTGCTATTGAAAAAAGTGAGGATGACACAATAAAGAATACCAATAATCAATCACTCCTAAAATCGGCTGTCTTCAGTGTTTCGGCATTGTTACTATTAACAACCTTAATTTTAAACCCGTTAAGCTTCTTAGGATATAGCTACTTAGTAGTCGCTGTAATTGGTTTGTATATAAGTGTATTATTGGTTCAAAAAGAGTTGGGCTTGCATTCAAAAAGCTTGGATAAATTTTGTGAAGCATCAGAAAATAATAGCTGCGATGATGTGTTAAATTCTAAAGGAGCATTGGTACTCAATGCTTTTAAACTAAGTGATGTTGGCATGGTTTATTTTTCTGGAATTGTGCTAACAATTATACTTAGTAGTATTAGCGGGATTGATGTAAATTATCTATTGATACACAGTTTGAGCGCCTTGTCTCTATTGTTTATTCCTTATTCTATCTACTACCAATGGAGGGTGATTAAAAAATGGTGCCCTTTGTGCTTGGTGGTTGTAGGTATCTTATCACTACAAGCAATAATTTTAGTAACCACATTTGATTTGGAGTTTGTAGTCTATTCAAATGAGTTGTTGTTAACAGTATTTAGTTTTTTGTCTTTAAGTTTAATATGGGCCGTTTTAAAACCTGGGTATAAGAAAGCCCAAGAGTTTAATGTATTGCAGTTAGAACATTATAAGTTTAAGAGAAACTCGAGTCTTTTTATTACAGCATTAAAAGCAACGGATAAAAAGGAGATGGCAATCGTTGGACTTAATGAAATTGTAATGGGAAACAAAAATGCAGCCTTGCAAATAGTTTTAATCACAAACCCTAAATGTTTTTTCTGTAAAGAAGCGCATCAGGTATTTCATGATATATTGAAGAATAGAGAAGATGATATTCAATTAATTATAAGATTTAACATCAATACCTCTAACCCAGACAACAACCAAGGATTAGAAATCTCTAACCAATTGTTAGAGATATATACCAAGCAAGGAGAACAAGAAACGATGCAAGCCTTAGATGAAATATATTCTGATATGGAAGCAGAGGTTTGGTTACAGAAATGGAAGTCTACTACCTTCTTAAACCATGTTTCTGATCTGGAAAAAGCAAAAGAATGGTGTGTAGACAATACGGTTAATTTTACCCCAGCGGTATTTGTAAATGGCTATTTATTCCCTAAGGAATACAACAAAAAAGACATTTCTTTTTTTATTGATGACCTCATTGAAGAAAGCGTATAATATTTTCTCGCGAAGAATAGACACAACTCTTGAGTGTCTTTAAATGATCAAGATTATATATTATTTTAAATTACTTTAAAAATGAAAAAACAAATTTTAAGTTTAGGAAAAGGATTGAGTAAAACAGAACAGAAAGAAGTTAAAGGAGGGTTCGAATTAGTAATAGATGATGGTTGTGTGCCGAACGGTGATGTCTGCTATGAAGGTTATAATAATCCTAATACTTGCTGTAGTGGGACTTGTAATAGAGGTTCTGGTAACTGGGGCGTTTGTGCTTAATCCCTAATAAATGAAGCAGAAAAGGATATTTCTTTTCTGCTTTTTTATGTAAATAAATCGTAATGACTGAGTAAATCAAGAACTTTTATAATTGTTCTTTTGATATGTTTTTCTTGCAATTCTGCCAAATATGAATTCGAATATAAGTTGATGAATTCGAAGGTGAAAAATAAATTTTAAACATAGGTTAAGCTTTACACAAAGCGGAACAAAAACAAATTAATGAAGGAGATGAAAGCGTTTGGGCGTAACAGCATGCATGTAAGGTGCATTGCAGAAGTTTATATGGGATGACAGCTGTAGTTTGTGTCTCAGGAGAACCAAATGAATGACATATTGATGATTATGCTTTTTAACAACTAAATATTTAAAACCTCAACAGGTAAATACTTGTGGGGTTTCAATCAAATAAAAAAAATTGAAAAAGTTCCCTAACTACAAACAAACAGAAGCCAAAGATTGGGGGCCAACCTGTGTAAAAATGATTGCCAAATACTATGGCAAAATTATCAATACACAGCAATTACGAACTCTAAGTGAAACAACTAGAGAAGGAAGTTCATTGCTGGGCTTAAGTGATGCTGTAGAGTCAATTGGCTTTAAATCTTTAGGTGTAAAACTGACCTTTACAAAATTAAAAGAAGCACCGTTGCCTTGCATCGTACATTGGAATAAGAATCACTATGTAGTTGTCTATAAAATAAAAAAGGAGGTTGTCTATGTCTCCGATCCAGCACATGGATTAATCAGCTACACGAAAGAAGAATTTATTGCAAGGTGGATCGGAAACAATGCTACGGAAGAAACCGAAGAAGGCATTATTTTACTGGTAGAGCCTACTCCGCTTTTTTATCAAACAGAATTTGATAAAGATGAACCTTTTGGTTTTGGTTTTATCTTTAAATATTTATTCAAATACAAAAGGTTTTTAATTCAACTGATAATAGGCTTGCTGGCAGGAAGTTTATTGCAATTGATTTTACCCTTTTTAACACAAAGTGTGGTTGATGTAGGGATTAAAAATCAAGACTTGAATTTTGTGTATTTGGTGCTATTTGCACAATTGTTTTTGTTTACAGGCAAAGCAGCGCTAGAAATAATTAGAAGCTGGATCTTATTGCACTTGAGCACGCGCATCAATATCTCTTTAATCTCCGATTTTTTCATCAAACTAATGAAATTACCAATTTCGTTTTTTGATGTAAGAATGACGGGAGATTTATTGCAACGGATCAATGATCATAAGCGAATTGAACGCATCTTAACAACTTCTTCATTAACGGTGTTATTTTCTTTTTTTAACTTGATCATATTCGGCTTTGTACTTGGGTATTATAGCTTGCAAATTTTAGGCGTATTTACTGTTGGAAGTGTGCTCTATTTTGGTTGGGTACTGTTTTTCTTTAAAAAACGAAAAGAATTAGATTATAAACGCTTTTCACAAGTGAGTCAAGAACAAAGTAAAGTGATTGAGTTGATCAACGGAATGCAAGAGATAAAGTTACACAATGCAGAAAGACGCATGCGTTGGAACTGGGAATATGTACAAGCACGCTTATTTAAGATCGCCACCAAAAGTTTGGCCTTAGAACAAACGCAAAGTGTGGGGTCTAATTTTATCAATGAACTAAAAAATATGTTCATCACCATATTATCTGCAAAGTTGGTTATAGATGGTGAGATCACCTTAGGTATGATGATGGCCATCAGTTATATTGTTGGGCAACTAAACGGTCCTATTGTGCAGCTTATTAGTTTTATGAGAGATGTACAAGATGCAAAAATTTCCTTAGATAGATTGGGAGAAATCCATAATAAGGAAGATGAAGAAAAACCAGAAGATGAAAAAGTGACGAACATTCCAGAAAATGCATCCATCAACTTAAATAACATTTCTTTTAGATATACCGGAGGCCTAGAGCCTGTTTTAAAAGACTTAAGCTTGGAAATCCCTGCCAATAAAATCACCGCAATTGTTGGTGTTAGTGGAAGTGGGAAAACCACATTGATGAAATTATTACTTCGTTTTTATGAAATTGATAAAGGAGAAATTATGGTAAATCAATTCAACTTGAAAAACATCTCACAAAAAGTATGGAGAGACCAATGTGGGGTGGTCATGCAAGAAGGCTATATTTTTAATGATACCATTGCCAAAAACATTGCTGTAGGAGAAGATTATGTAGATACAGAAAAATTAGCCCATGCCATTGATGTAGCAAATATATCAGATTACATAGAGGGACTTCCGCTAGGATATAATACTAAAATTGGTAGTGAAGGTTCTGGCTTAAGTACGGGACAAAAACAACGATTGTTAATTGCAAGGTCAGTATATAAAAACCCAAAATTCTTGTTTTTTGATGAAGCTACTAGCGCCTTAGACGCCAATAATGAAATGGTCATTATGGGAAAGTTAAACACTTTTTTTGCGGATAAAACAGCCGTTGTCATAGCACATCGATTAAGTACGGTTAAAAATGCACACCAAATAGTGGTGTTGGATAATGGTAAAATCATTGAAAAAGGAAACCACCAAGAATTGATACAGCTCAAAGGGAGTTACTATCATTTGGTAAAGAACCAATTAGATTTGGGTAAATAAAGATATTTTTTCGCGAAGAATAGACACAACCCTTGAGTGTCTTTAAAAGATCGAGGTTTTAATACATATTAAATTATAGTAAAATGAAAAAACAAATTTTAAACTTAGGTAAAACGTTAAGTAAAGTAGAGCAAAAATCAATTAATGGAGGAAGAGCGATTCATTGTTATGATCATATGGATTGTCCATATCCAATGGGATGTTGTAGTGATAAAACTTCTCAGCCTTCTACCGATTGGGGAATTTGTATGACACCAGATGATTATTTTGAAGGTTGTCAGTTTGGAGTATAAAAAGAGGTTGAGTTAAATAAAAATATAAGGAAGAGTTTATTAAACTCTTCCTTATATAAGAAGTGTAATTGTTTATAAATTTTTGTAATAGATGCCTAATGAACCCCAAATCCGCAGTGAAGAAGTACAAGAGATCTTAAGTTATGTTCCAAATTGGATGATTCGTTGGGGAAATACCTTGTTACTTTTGTTATTATTAATGGTGTTGTTTATTTCGTGGTTTGTAAAATATCCAGATGTCATTGCTACGGAAGTAATGATTACCACAACTATTCCTCCAGAAAAAGTGTATGCAAAAACGAACGGGCAAATAGAAATCTTATTAAAGAATGATGGTGATGTAATTCAAAGGGATGAGACTATTGCAATCCTTGAGAATAGTGCTAGGTATAAAGATGTTTTTCTGTTAAAAAGCATTCTAGATACGCTTGTGGTTGATGTAAATGATTTTTCATTTCCAATCAATAGCATACCTCCATTGGTGCTAGGTGATGTAACGACAAGCTATGCGAATTTTGAAAATAATTATTCAGAATACTATTTGAATATTAAACTAAACCCTTATAAAAACACATCTTTTGCCAAACGTTTTTCAATAGTAGAAGCAAAAGGAAGATTTCAAGTATTGAAATCACAAAAAGAATTGAATTTTAGGGAACTGAAATTTAAAAGAAAGGATGTTGCTAGGCAAAAGAAATTGTTTGAAAAAGGGGTGATTTCTGCAAAAGAGTTTGAGCAAAAACAGATTGAAATTTTGCAGGCAGAAAAAGCCTTCCAGAGCTTGGAATCTTCAATATCACAAGCAAGAGAACTCATTAATACCTCTCAAAAGGATTTAACAGGTAGCTCAATAGAGAAAACATTGAATGATACGCGATTGTTAAAAAAAACAGTACAATCCTATTATCAATTGAAAAAAGCAATCAAAGATTGGGAAAAGCAATTTGTATTGAAATCATCAATAGACGGGAAGGTTTCTTTTTTGTCTTTTTGGAGCGAAAACCAAACGGTAAAAAATGGAAACTTAGTGTTTACTATTATTCCTGCAAACAATTCTTCGTATATCGGTAAAATTAATGCTCCGGCGGCCAATTCGGGTAAGATAAAAATGAACCAACGTGTTCAAATTAAGTTGGCAAATTTCCCTTCGGATGAGTTTGGAGAAGTGAATGGTAGCGTAAAAACGATTTCTATAGTTCCAGATGAGAATGGGAATTATTTAATAAATGTAGCCCTGCCAGAGAAATTAATAACCACCTATGGTAAAACCATTGAATTTAAACATGAGATGAAAGGAACAGCAGAAATTATTACAGAAGATTTACGCTTAATAGAGCGCTTCTTTTACCAGTTAAAAAATATTTTAAAATAAAAACATTCTCTCGCGAAGAGTAGACACAACCCTTGAGTGTCTTTAAAAAATCAAGGTTTAATACATATTAAATTTTATATTATGAAAAAACAAATTTTAAACTTAGGAAAAGCATTAAACAAAGGAGAACAAAAAGCAATTAATGGAGGTTTTTTTCCAATTCAGGCGGGTGGTGTTTGTGAAGGAATAGAAGGAACTATACCAGCAGGATGTCCTTGTAATGTAGATGTTATGTGCATAGGATTATGTGATACCTCAAATCCAACACAGGGCTATCGTGGTACTTGTGTACAATAATTGGTTAATAATTATTTTCAATTATGAGGGTTTGTATGTTCAGATTTCTAGAACAACTTTAAATAAATCTCGTAAAGAATAGACACAGACCTTGAGTGTCTTAAAATAATCAAGGTTTTTAATATTTTATAAATTTTTTAATTATGAAGAAACAAATTTTAACTTTAGGAAAGGCTTTAAATAAAGTAGAACAGCAATTAGTTAACGGAGGCAGTAATGGATTAGTTTGCTGTGTGAGGTGCCCCGATGGCTCTTGTAATAGCTGGGCAGTGAGTTTAAGAGCTTGTACTTTTACCCCACAAGGTGAATGTAACTAGTCTTTAAAAAATAATGGCAATTCAAACTATAAATGAATTGCCATTCTAAAAATAGAAATAAAACAGTTAAATATTCTCTCGCGAAGAATAGACAGAAACTCTGACTGTCTTTAATTGATCAGAGCTATAGTAAATAGTTAATTTTATTAAAATGAAAAAGCAAATTTTAAACTTAGGAAAAGCTTTAAACAAAATAGAGCAAAAACAAATTAATGGAGGAGCAGCAGGAAGTGAAGGTTGGTGTTCAGAAACTAATTCAAGTGAAAATTGTGATTGTGATGTTAATCACCCATGTGATGCAAGTTATACATGTGTTCCAAACAATGACCCAGACGAAGGGTCTACAGGTTATGGTACTTGTACTGCATAATTATAAAATACTTTTTTTTATGAGTCTGAATGATATAAATCATTCAGGCTTTTTTATTCCAATCCAGGTTTTTTACGCAACGCTTTTTTAGCGGAATTCTTCTTTTTATTGTCTGCATTTTTATAAATTGATGACCTACTTGGTTTGGTGGCTCTTCTAATTTTTTTGGGCTTTAAAGCATCTGAGATGATTTCTATAAAACGTTTGATAGCCAGTTCTTTGTTTTTATGTTGACTTCTACTCTGGTCACAAAAAAGGATGAGAATCCCTTCTTTATTAACTCTATTGGCAAGTTTGTTTTGAAGCGTTTCTTTCTGATTTAACGAAAGATGTTGCGAATTGATGACATCAAAAGTAAGCTCAATTTTTGAAGAAACCTTGTTTACATGTTGGCCACCAGCTCCAGAACTTCTAATGGCTTTAAAATGCAATTCTTTAATCAAGCTTTCTTTGTTCAATATCTATTGGTTTAAAGATTCTGAAAATGAACTTAAGTTATGGTTATTGTTAATCAATTCATCTATTGCTTTTATAGCGGTGTTTAAACGTGTTTCTTTATTTCCTTGTAATAAAATATACGGACGATGGTATTTTTTTAAGGCATTTTCAAAGGCGTTGAACATTTCAATTCTCAACTCAGGCCTGTCCCGTAAGTCATCTTCTTCCCAAGGGGTGTCAATATAAGTTAAGAAGTACAAATCGTAGGTGTTTTCAATCGCTGCTTCATCTAATTTCGGATCTACAAACCCCCCGTAATATTCTTCAGAATATACTTTGGTTTCTAATAGATCGGTGTCGCAAATAAGAACCTTATCGGCTTTTTTAGCCAATCTATTTTCAATTTCCATTTGACCTTTAGCAATTGGAAGGATGTCTGAATTTTCGCAGGTTTTACGCTCGTTATTCCATTTTTTCTGCAAATATTCACGTGCGAATTCTGGAGCCCATACGGTATTGTAATGGCGTGCTAGTTGTCCAGATAACGTAGTCTTACCTGTAGATTCTGGTCCAAATAGAACAACCTTTATAAGGTTTGCTGCTTGCTGTCTAAGTTCTTTTTCCATGCTAAATAGCCAAATATTGCGATAAATGTAAATCCTAAATATTGAAAACTCGTAAACGTGAATCCTTTATGAAAATACAAAGGTACAGAAATGATATTTCCAACAATCCAAAATAACCAGTTTTCAATTTTTCTTCTTGCCATTAACCACATTCCTACAAAGAAAATAGCGGTAGTAATGGTATCTGCATAGGCAACCCAATTGGTCCATTTGTCAAAAGATTTATACACAATATAGACAAAAATTAAGGTGGCAAAAAAAATGTATATTGAAATCTTTTTTTCTTTTTTCGTGACCCTAGAAATTGGTGTAACATGAGAGGCATCAATTTTACGGGTCCAAATATACCAACCATAAACACTCATGATAAAGTAATATCCGTTAATCATCATATCGCCTAATAACTCCCATTTTAAAAGGAGGTATACAAAAATGGAGGTACTGATCATGCCTGTAGGGAAAACCCATATTTTATTCTGTTTAGAATACCAAACCGATAAAAAACCAAAAATGACTGCGACTATTTCTAAAACAATTTCAATTGTTGAATAGCTTGCATATTGTCCAAAAAAGAAATCAAAAATTTGGTTCATAGTTGCTACGGTCAGATTTGACTATTTTTAAATTGATAACGGCATTGTCTTGATTATTAAAAGAGGTTTTGATCTCTTCTGTTAAGAACGGCATTAGCGCATCATAATCGCCATAAATTTGCGTACTTAATGGGTTTTCAAGTACTGTGAAATTAGAAGCCCTTAGCTTTTTTATAAAGGCAATGATGTGTGCTTCAAAATCATTTTGAAGTGGTAACAAGGTAAGTTCAATGGATATTTTCATTAGAGAAATTTGAAATGTAAAAGTACCTATAGTTTTTTCAAATCTTCAAAAAAGCGTTCATCATTTTCAAAAGCAGTTCCTATAACAACGAGGTCTGCTCCAGATTGAAAAGCAGTAGTTAATTGTTGCTTGGTTTTAATTCCACCACCAACAATTAATGGGATAGTAAGATTCGTTTTTAGCGTTTTAATAATAATTGCGTCTGCAGGCACTGCAGCTCCGGAGCCGGCTTCTAGATAGATGAGTTGTTTTCCCGAATATTCGCCAGCCAACGCAGTATGTACAATGGTCTGTATTGCTGTTTGCAGAATCGGTTTGGTATTGCTTACACGTTGCACCGCGGTTTCTTTTTTCCCATCTATTAAAACATACCCTGTCGGAATGATCTCTAAGTTCGCATTTTTAAGAAAAGGAACTGCTTTTATTTGTTGCTCAATTAAATAGGCCGCGTTTCTTCCAGAAATCAAACTTAAAAATAAAATTCCATCGGCCTTGTCCGTAATTTGATCTACATCACCAGGAAATAAAATAACGGGTAGGTTTGTGTTTTTTTTTATGGCAATTACTACAGGTTCAGTACGATTGTTTTGATCAGTGCTTCCTCCAACAAAAATGTGAGTGGCAATTGACTGGTGTACTTTCTTAAAAAACGAAGGAATGTTTTGAATATCCATTTTTTCAGGATCAATCAATACTGCTAAAAGCTTTTTGTTTTGTTGTTTTGCCGATAAGATATTTTGGTAAATGTTCATTAAGAAAAATCAATTTGTTCTCGACTTTAGTTTATTTTGAGCGGAGTTGAAAGGCTTGAGCTGATATAGTAATTCTGAGAATTTGCCAGCGTTGCATCTCTAAAACTACCTAATAGGCATACACACAAGTAAACCCTTCAAACTCTAAAAAGTGGACTTGATATGTACTTCTTATACCGTCAAAAGTGATGTCTCCAGTTGTTTTTTCATCCGAAAAGCGGAAATCTTCAATGTAAATATTCTCTAAGAAAAGCAATTTCTTTTTTCCGTATATTTTATATAACGACTCTTTAGCTCCCCAAACAATGGTCAATTTACTCACTAATGCAGAATGATTTGCAATGGTTTTGTATTCTTGAAAAGGGGTAAACTTATGTGCAATTTTCACAATCTTATCTCGCTGCTTTTCAATGTCTATTCCAACCGGAATTTCATCAGAAATTATAATACCAGAAAAAGTAAATGAATGTGTGATAGAAATGTGTTTTCCGTTTTTTAAATGCGGTTTTCCAAATTCATCATACACCAAATCATCATCAACCAAACCAGCTTCTTTTAATAAGTGTCTCACACTCATGAATCCACGTTGATGCAATTCAGACTTCATGCAATCAACTCTATTTCGACTACTTTCTGTTAAATCAATTCCAAAAGATAAATCCTCCAAAGATTCTTCAATCTTCCAAATCAATACTTTAGTAGTTTTGTTAACAGTTATCGTCTTGTATAGTGGCATAAATTTTAAAAATTATTCCGTAACTTTGCAGTTCGAAATTAAGATAAATAACAAAGATACAAATAAATATGAGCACAAATACAGCGACATACGTTCCGTTTAAAGTTAAAGATATTTCTTTAGCTGATTGGGGAAGAAAAGAAATGGACTTGGCAGAAGCAGAAATGCCAGGATTAATGTCTTTAAGAGAAGAATACAAAAATACACAACCTTTAAAAGGTGCAAGAATTGCAGGATGTTTACACATGACAATTCAGACGGCTGTTTTAATTGAAACTTTACAAGCATTAGGAGCTGAAGTTACTTGGAGTTCTTGTAATATTTTTTCAACGCAAGATCAAGCTGCTGCTGCAATAGCTGCTGCAGGAACAGCTGTGTATGCATGGAAAGATATGACAGAAGAAGAATTTGACTGGTGTATTGAGCAAACATTATTCTTTGGTGAAGATAAAAAACCATTAAACTTAATTTTAGATGATGGTGGAGATTTAACAAACATGGTTTTGGATAGATATCCAGAATTAGCCGCTGGAATAAACGGGTTGTCAGAAGAAACTACAACTGGTGTTCACCGTTTATACGATAGAGTAAAAGCAGGGACATTACCAATGCCAGCAATTAATGTGAACGATTCGGTTACAAAATCGAAGTTTGATAACAAATATGGATGTAAAGAATCTGCTGTAGATGCTATTAGAAGAGCTACAGATATTATGTTAGCGGGTAAACGTGTAACTGTTTGTGGTTATGGTGATGTTGGTAAAGGAACAGCAGCCTCTTTTAAAGGAGCTGGTTCTATTGTTACCGTTACAGAAATCGACCCTATTTGTGCTTTACAAGCTGCAATGGACGGTTTTGAAGTGAAGCGTTTAGAAACAGTTGTTGGAAATTCTGATATCATTATTACAACTACTGGAAATAAAGACATTATTCAAGGACGTCATTTTGAAGCAATGAAAGACAAAGTTATTGTATGTAACATTGGACACTTTGACAATGAAATTGACATGGCTTGGTTAAATGGAAATCACGGAAATACAAAAGATACCATCAAACCACAAGTTGACAAATACAATATCAACGGAAATGATATTATCATTTTAGCAGAAGGTCGTTTGGTAAACTTAGGTTGTGCAACAGGACATCCAAGTTTTGTAATGTCTAACTCATTTACCAACCAAACATTGGCTCAAATTGAATTATGGACAAACCGCGATGCTTATGAAAACGAAGTATACATGTTACCAAAACATTTAGATGAGAAAGTAGCAAAATTACACTTGGCTAAAATTGGTGTTGAATTAACTGAATTAAGAGAAGACCAAGCATCTTATATTGGTGTAACTGTTGATGGGCCATACAAAGCAGAACATTACAGATACTAGAAAGAGAAGATCGCTATTTAGAACCCTTCGCTTTTAGACTATGTCACTCCTGCAAAGACAGGAATTCTCATACATAAAACAAAACCCTTGCAATTCGTTGTGAGGGTTTTTCTTTTTTTTAAAGGCAATTCACTATATTCTTTTTTTTGTCATTGCGAAGTTTACTTTTTTGCAAACTGTGGCAATCTGCTTTTAAGTAGCATGTTACTTCGTTTCCCTGGTAATGACGGTAATTTATAAAATGTAAAAAAAAGGATGCGGGTACGATACTAAACATGAACTATCAAGTTTTTAGAAACAATGTCATACGTGTCAAAAGCCATGTAGTTGGTAACAATCGTTGAAAACGTGCTTTTTATAAAGAGGATTAGTGATAAAATTGCAAATAAATAGCACCTAAGAAAGTGCTGTGTACATTTTTAACACTTACTATTATACCTCAAAATGAAAAACAAAAAGAATGTTTTGCTTCTGCTATTAGCATTAATAAGCCTAAAAGGGTTTACACAAATGGACACCGTAACTGTTCACTCAAAGAACTTGATATTAAAAAATATAAAACCAAAGAAAAACAGCTATTTGGTATATATAGAAAAACCAGATGGTTCGATTTTAGATATTTCTATTTGGGAGCGCATCGTTACTTTTTCAACATTCAATAGCGAAAAAGTAATTGTGGTTGACCAACTCTGGAAAAACCAAGAAAAAATGAAAACAAGAACTATTAAATCCATAAATAATAGAAAAAATTTTCAACCCATCTATCATTATTCTAAAAACGGAAAAGGCGTTATTGAAGCATATAGCTTTTTAAAGGATAAAATTATTGGAACAGATTCTATACAGAATAATACTAAAAAAGGGTTTCAGATACGCAACAAAAGCAATACGTTGAATTGGGAACTAGATTTAGAAACGTATCAATTGCTCCCGTATAAATTAAATACAGCTTTTAAAATAAATTTCTACCATCCAGGAAGTAAAACCATGAAGCCAAATTTTTATATCTATAGCGTTATTGGAGAAGAGAGAATACAAGTATCGAATCAAAAATTTGTTGATTGTTGGCTGCTGAAAATTGAGCATGCCGCACATAGTTCTGCCACTTATTGGATTGATAAAACGACAAGAGAAACCATTAAAATGGTTGAGGTTTTTGGTGCGATAAAACGATATAAAATTAAAATATCAAACCTAGTGCACTAATAGCACTTTAAACTCTTTTACAAATGATCTGGAAACGGGTACCATGATGTTGTGTCTAAGCTCTAATTTTAATCCTTGAGCGTTTCCAGTGATTTTTTCAATACTATTTATATTTACAAGGTAAGAACGATGACATTGAACAATGTCCATTGAAGTGATTTGTTTGAATGCGTTTACCAAAGAAATACGTAGCAAATGGCTTTTTATTTTGTGCTCTTTTAAATAATATATAGAAATATAATTTTGATTGGATTGTATATATAGGACATCGTTTACAGCAACTTTGAAAACCTCATTGATAATGTTTGATTTAATGATAAGTTCTTCGAATCCAGGTTTTTTTTCTGACTGATATTCACTGATTTTTTCTCTTAACAATTCAGCTTCGATTAAAGATGTTTTTAAAAGTTTGTTTTTAGTTAGCACTATTTTTATCATTATCGGAATTGATCCAATAATAAAACTTATTGTTAAAAACTGTGAGAAATCAACGGTAGAAAAATTGATATTCAAGCTGTAATCTATGTATAGTATAACGTTAATAATATAGATGATTAAAAAGAATAAGCGTCGTGCTATTTCTTTCCATAGGCACCATTTGTTGGGAGAAACAAAGGCCGTAATTATTTTTAAGTTTAAAAGAAAATTGAATAAAAAAGTAGCAAAAAGTGCTAGGAAAAACCCTAAGAAGTAATGCAAGATACTTTGCTCTTTATTAAAAAAACCGATGGCGTAGAATAGAAGCATTAAAATACCACTAGATTTTAAAAATGAGATAAGTTCATTTTTAAAGACCATTGAAAAAGGAAACTCTTCTTTTAGATGTACAATGAATTTATTGAAGTGTTTAGACATAAAAAGCTGAAAAATATGAGGATAAAAATAAGATAATTCTTTGTTTTTTTTCAATTTTAAAAAAGATGTTTCTGAACGCATACTTTTTCTTATTTTGCAGAAAACTTAACTACGTCAAATGCAATTATCTAAAAAACTAGGTTTACTTATCGGGCCGCTTTTGTTTATAATTATCATAAACCTTCCCTTCTTTTTAGTTTCAGAAAAAGGAGATGCTGTAATCGCTGTGGCGCTTTGGATGGTTATTTGGTGGATTACAGAAACGGTGAATATTGCGGTAACAGCATTGTTACCATTGATTCTTTTTCCGCTCTTAAAAGTGATGGAAATAGCAGATGTTGGTGCCAATTATGGAAGTCCGATCATCTTTTTATTTTTTGGAGGGTTTGTATTGGCACTGGCGTTGGAAAAAGTAAACCTTCACAAAAGAATTGCATTAACCATTATAAAATATACGGGAACCACACCAAATAAAGTGATTCTTGGGTTTATGATTGCTACAGCATTTATGAGTATGTGGATTAGCAACACGGCCTCAACAGTTGTAATGCTTCCAATAGCCATCTCTGTGATAAAATTATTAATTGATGATGCAGATGGTTTTACAAAAGGAGACCAAAATTTTGCGCTGAGCATCATGTTGGGAATTGCTTTTTCTGCGAATGCTGGTGGAATTGCAACCGTAATTGGAACACCACCAAATTCGGTGTTGATAGGTCTATTAGAAAACGAATACAATATTGAAATCTCCTTTTTAACTTGGATGAGTTTTGGTTTGCCTTTTTCTATTGTAATGGTAGGACTTGTCTATTTTGTATTGGTAAAATGGATGTTTCCTTGCAATGATATTCAGTTTAGTTCCTCTTCGAATTTAATTTCAGAGGAGCTAAAAAAACTTGGGAAAATATCAAAAGAAGAAAAAAGAGTATTGACCATTTTTGCGGTCACTGTTTTTTTATGGATTACAAGAACACTTATTAATAAGATATTTCCGGGATTAAAACTGTCAGATACCATCATCAGTTTGATAGCTGCTGTTGCATTGTTTTCGATTCCAATGAATTTGAAAAAAGGAAACTATATTATAAAGTGGGATGATACTCAAAAATTAGCTTGGGGCATCTTATTGCTCTTTGGAGGAGGCTTGGCATTGGCCAAAGGAATGGCATCGAGCGGTTTGGTGGCGATAATTACTGATACCATTGCAGCAGGAAATTTTAACCCGATACTTACGGTCTCATTACTAATTGTCTTAATGCTATTTATGACCGAATTAATGAGTAATGTAGCCTTAATTTCGGTGTTAGCACCCGTTGTTGCGGGAATTGCAATCGGATTAAACATTCCCATTTTAAATGTGTTAATTCCCGTTACCATGGCCTCTAGTTGTGCTTTTATGTTGCCAATGGCAACACCTCCAAACGCCATTGTTTTTGCAAGCGGTTATGTGAAAGTGAAGCAAATGGTAAAAGCAGGAATTATATTAAATGTATTTGCTGTTGCTTTGTTGATTTTATATTATGTGTTTGTATTGCCGCTTTTTTTATAGATTACCTATTTATAGGTATAATTTTAACTGTAGGTGAGCTTTAAATTTGATGTAATAAATTAAAACACACAAAATGAAAGCTTCTGTATTAATATTATTTCTTTTTTTTATCTCTATCTCAAATGGGGTTTTTGGACAAACGTATAACAAAGATTATACAAGAATTGATGTTTTTAATGGGCAAGGACAAAATATTCATGATTTTGTTTTTTCTTATGATGTTATAAATGGTAATCATAGTTGTTTAAATAACTTTACTATTATTAGTAATGTAAATTATAATGTAAGTTTTAATTTTAAAATTTACTATAATAAAAAATTAGTATTCTCAGGTTATGCAACAACGTCAAGTTTCGGTAAAGTGTTTTTTGATAATGCTTTTACTCATTGCAATGTTTTAGCTTCTCAAATAAGAATAGTTATCAATTAACCCAACCAGCCCTCTCTATCTAAACTTCTATATTGAATCGCTTCTGCAATATGAGTTGGAGAAATGTTTTCTGAAATTTCTAAATCTGCAATGGTTCTGGCCACTTTTAATATGCGGTCATATGCTCTCGCGGATAGGTTTAGTTTTACCATGGCATTTTTCAATAAAGACATGCTTTCATTAGACAATTTACAGTGTTTTCTAATTTGTTTTACGGGCATTTGAGCATTGTAATGCACATTTTCAAAAGCAGAAAAACGATTTGATTGAATTTCTCTTGCCGCCGTAACGCGTTTTCGAATAGCAACGCTGGGCTCTCCTTTTGTTTCATCTGATAACTTTTCAAAAGGAACAGGGGTTACTTCTATGTGAATATCAATGCGGTCTAATAAAGGGCCAGAAACTTTACTCAAGTAGCGTTGCATTTCTTGTGGAGATGAGGTCATCGGTGAACTGGGGTCGTTAAAATATCCAGATGGACTTGGGTTCATACTCGCAACCAACATAAAGCTACACGGGTAGGTAACGGTAAATTTTGCTCTAGAAATGGTTACATCTCTATCTTCTAGGGGTTGTCGCATGACTTCTAAAACGGTTCTTTTAAACTCAGGCAGCTCATCCAAAAATAACACGCCATTATGCGATAATGAGATTTCTCCTGGTTGGGGATATTGTCCGCCACCAACTAAGGCAACATCAGAAATTGTGTGATGTGGGCTTCTAAATGGACGTTGATAAATAAGCCCATTGTTTTTGGTTTTTCCGACCACAGAATGAATCTTTGTTGTTTCCAAGGCTTCTTGTAAGGTCATAGGGGGTAAAATGGAAGGTAAGCGTTTTGCTAACATGGTTTTTCCAGATCCAGGTGGTCCAATCAAGATAATATTATGCCCCCCAGCTGCAGCAATTTCCATGCATCGTTTGATAGATTCTTGCCCTTTCACATCCGAAAAATCAAATTCAGGAAAATCAATGTTTTTGTAAAATTCAGCTTTGGTATCTACAATTGTCGGTTCAATTGCTTTTTTTCCATTAAAATGATTGATTACTTCCTGGATATTGTCCACTCCTAATACGTCTATATCATCAACAATTGCTGCTTCTTTCGCATTTTCTTTGGGTAAAATAAAATAGGTGAAGCCTTCTTCTTTCGCTTTAATTGCGATTGGCAATGCTCCTTTTATAGGTTGTAAACTGCCATCTAAAGATAGCTCCCCCATAATGATATACTTATTGATGTTTGCTGACTGAATTTGTTCTGAAGCCGCTAAAACCCCAATAGCTAATGTTAAGTCATACGCGGCTCCTTCTTTCCGAATATCCGCAGGCGCCATATTGATAATGATCTTTTTTCCTGGGAATTTGTAATTATTGTTTTTAAGTGCAGCAGAAATTCGAAAGGAACTTTCTCGAACGGCATTGTCTGGCAACCCAACCAAATGATATCCAATTCCTTTATCAATATTTACCTCAACAGTAATCGTGGTAGCTTCTATGCCGAAAACGGCACTACCATAAACTTTAACTAGCATTTTTTCTTTTAAAGATAAAGAAAAAAAATAAAAACAATAGTTACAATTTTAGCGCATCTGTTGGTTTTGGTACAAAATGCCCTTTTCCGCCAGCCCTGTCATCATTAAATGTTGTTGGAATATTGTCATTTAGCGAAAGTTCATTCCAAGTAACGTGTTCTGTACCATCATCTTTTTTAACCATAGTAATACAGTCTTCTACTGGGCAAACCAATGAACATAAATTACAACCCACACAGTTTTCCTCAATAATACTGGGAATTCTATTTGTGGCATCATCAGACAAAGAAATGGCTTGATGGGCTCCATCTTCGCAAGAAATATAACACAGTTCACAACCTACACATTTGTCCGCATTGATTTCTGCAACCACTTTATGTTTTAGGTTTAAGTGTTTCCATTCTGTAACATTTGGCAATGCTTTGCCAGCAAAATCATAGATGGTTTGGTAGCCTTTTTCTTCCATAAATTGACGTAAGCCAGTTTCCATTTCACGTACAATTCCGAAGCCATAATGCATCACAGCTGTACATACTTGTACTGAAGTGGCTCCTAATAAGATAAACTCAACCACATCTCGCCAAGTTTCAATGCCTCCAATTCCAGAGATCGGAACCTTCGAGATTTCTGGATGTTGTGCCAAATCTTTTAGCATGTGCATGGCAATTGGTTTTACTGCAGGCCCACAATAACCACCATTAGATCCTTTGCCATCTACAACCGGAAATGGTGCATAAGAATCTAAGTCGATTCCAACAATACTTTTTATGGTATTGATAAGTGAAATAGAATCTGTACCTCCTTGAACTGCTGCCAATCCAGGATCTATAATATGCGAAATATTTGGAGACAACTTTGTGATTACCGGAATATTTGAAGCTTCTTTTACCCATTCTACAATTGTTTTCAGAACCTCTGGTTCTTGCCCAACTGCTGATCCCATTCCGCGTTCACACATTCCGTGTGGACAACCAAAATTAAGTTCGATCCCATCTGCTCCTGCATTTTCAACATCTTTGATTATTTGTTCCCATTCGGCTCTGCTTTCTACCATTAAAGAGGCAATGATGGCATGATCTGGGAAATATTTTTTCACCTCTTCAATTTCTCGAAGATTGTCTGCTAAAGGTCGGTCTGTAATCAGTTCAATATTATTAAAGCCCATCATTCGGGTATTTCTGTGATTTACAGAGCCATAACGGCTAGAAACATTGATCACAGGAACTCCAAGTGTTTTCCATACGGCGCCCCCCCAACCTGCGTCAAAAGCTTTCATAATTTGATATCCAGAATTTGTTGGTGGAGCAGAGGCTAACCAAAAAGGGTTTGGAGCTTTAATACCTCCAAAATTTATTGATAAATCGATCATAATGTATATTCTTTATTTTGTCTTTCCCATGAAAGGGATACTCTATTTTTTATTTATTGAAAACAATCTACTTGTTTAGCCATTGATGTATTCCTTGTGCTGCCATTTTTCCATCGAAAGCAGCATTTACTACCTCCGCACCACCATTTATAGCATCACCTCCAGCAAAGTATTGTGGGTTTGATGTTTGAAAGGTTTCAGCATTTACTTTTAGTATGGAGTTATTTCCAGCATCTAAATTTTCAATACGATCGTATAAACTACCTTTTTTAGCTTGCCCTGTTGCTTTAATAACCAAGTCGCAATGCACTGTAAATACATTGTTCATATTGGTTTGTAGTTTGCCATCAATCAATTCGGTCTTGGCAAATTTCACTCCTGTTGCTTTTTCATTCCCAATAATAGAAATCGGGGTTGCATTGAACAAGCTATCAACACCAGCACTAATTGCCAAATCGTATTCAAACCCATAAGCACCCATCTTGTCTTTGGAATTTCTATAGGCCAATATTGTTTCTTGAGCCCCCATTCTTGCAGATTCAGAAGCAGCATCCATTGCTGTATTTCCGCCACCAATAACCACCACTTTTTCAGGAATGCTTATTTGATGATGTTTCAGTCGCAACTCTTCAATAAATTCGACAGCGCCAATGACCCCCTCTTTTTCTTCTCCTTCTAAATTCAAGTTTGCTGTTTTTCCTAGGCCAACACCTAAAAAAATGGCATCATAGTCCTTTTCTAATTGTTGGATTTGTTCTTTGGATGTAATTGCTGAATTGTATTTTATTGTGAAGTTGAGTTGATTCTGTAAAAATTCAACTTCATCCAATACTTCTTTATTTGTGATTTTGTAAGGAGCAACACCATAAATATTTAGACCAGAAGGCAATTCTTTTGCTTCATAAATATCTACTTCATACCCCAAGGTTCTTGCTTCACAGGCACAAGAAATCCCTGCAGGACCTGCACCAATAATTGCAATTTTTTTCCCATTAGGAATCCCTGCTTTATAGAGTGCTTTTTTGGTGTCAATAGCTTTACGGGTTGCATGATTCTGTAAGCGTCCAATTTGAATTGGAGGTACATCTTGATGATTATAGACACAAGCTCCTTCGCATAAAACTCCTGTTGGGCAGACCACACCACAGGTGTTTCCCAACCAATTAGAATCGAAAATAGTTTTGGAGGCGCCCGTAATATTGTCTGTATGAATTTGTTTGATAAACAACGGAATGTCAATGCTTGTTGGACACGCTTTTATACAGGGAGCATCATAACAAAATAAACATCGAGAAGCTTCAAAATAAGCCTCGGTATTATTCATTAATGGTTTTTTCTGTTTAAAATTCTTCTTGAATTCTTCTTCAGTAGTTGGTCTTTTATATTCTGCCATTTTTTCGAATTATGAGTGTTGGGTTTCGAATTATGAGTTGCTAAAAAAAAGAACTCATATTTATTCATTAAAAATTTACAATTCCGTTAATTTCCCATAGGTTTCTGGGCGTCTATCTCTATAGAATTGCCATGTTGAGCGTACTTCATCAATTAAGTCCAAATCAAATTCAGCGACCAACAATTCGTCATCGTCACGAGAAGCTTCGGCAATTAGTTGCCCCCGTGGATTTACAAAGTAAGATTGCCCATAAAACTTCCCTAAGTTCCAAGGTTTTTCTTCTCCAACTCGATTGATACAGCCCATAAAATAACCATTGGCTGCAGCATGAGCAGGTTGTTCTAATTTCCATAAATATTCACTCAATCCAGCAACAGTTGCCGAAGGGTTGTATACTATTTCAGCGCCATTTAATCCTAGAATTCTTGCGCCATCTGGGAAATGTCTGTCATAACAGATATACACACCTACTTTAGCATATTTAGTTTGAAAAACAGGATACCCTAAATTCCCAGGTTTAAAAAAGAATTTTTCCCAAAAACCAGTTGTATGTGGTATGTGATTTTTACGGTATTTCCCTAAATAAGTACCATCGGCATCAATGACAGCCGCTGTATTGTAAAAAACACCGGCCTGTTCTTTTTCGTAAATAGGTACAATAATGACCATATCGTGTTTCTTTGCCAACACTTGCATTTTTTCTGTGGTTGGTCCAGGAACAGATTCTGCAGATTCATACCATTTTTTATCTTGACCAGGACAAAAATAAGGGGTGTTAAAAATTTCTTGTAAGCACAATATTTGCACTCCTTGTTTTCCTGCTTCTTCTATATATGGAATGTGTTTGTCGTACATCGCATCCATAATTTCTTTGATACTTCCTTCACCTTCAGTCATTGGAAGACTCATTTGGATCAATCCTGATTTTACTTTTCTACTCATCTTTATTTTTTTTATTTTTTGTCATTGTGCGGAATGAAGTAACTTTTTAGTCTTTTTCTAAATTAGTAGACCGGTGTGTTCCTTGTATCCAAAATTAGCAGTGACGCATTATTAGATTACTGTTTTCGATGTTTTTCCCCTTCGGATAAATTGTCCATGCCCTGCCTTTAATTTACATTCTTCATTTTCAATAGCAATCTTTCCTCGCAAAATTACAAGGGTGGTTTTTCCGATTACTTTTTTCCCTTCATAGCCTGAATAATCACAGTTCATATGATGTGTTTCTACCGAGATTGTATGTTCTTTTTTAGGGTCAAAAATTACTATATCAGCATCAGAGCCTATGGCAATTGTTCCTTTTCTTGGATACATTCCAAAAATCTTAGCGGCATTTGTAGAAGAAATTTCCACATACTTTGTCAATGATATTTTCCCTTTATGTACTCCCTCTGAATACAGTAATTCCATTCTGTGCTCAATTCCTGGATGCCCATTTGGGATCTTTGAGAAATCGTCTTTCCCCATTTTTTTCTGCTCCCAAAGAAATGGGCAATGATCAGTTCCTACAACCTGAATCAACCCTTGATTGATCCCTGACCACAAAGCATTTTGATCTTTTTTCTGCCGTAAAGGAGGACTCATTACCCATTTAGCACCTTCAAAATCGTTTTCATATAAGGAGGCATCTAGTAGCAAATATTGCGTACAGGTTTCTACAAAAATTTTCTGATTTCGTTGGGTTGCCTTACGAACGGCATTCAAGGCTCCTTCACAGGTCATGTGAACAATATAGCCAGGACAGCCCGTGTATTCTAACATGTCTGTAAACCGTGCAGAAGCTTCTGACTCTGTAACTTCTGGCTGTGATAAATAATGATAGATAGGTGATAGGTTTCCTTGTGCTTTATTTTTGGCAATTAAAGAATCAATCATATCTCCATTTGTAGCATGAACAGTGACCAGTCCTCCATGTTTTTCAACCACTTTCATAAGTTGTACCATTTGACCATCGTCAATCATTAATGCGCCCTTATAGGCCATAAAGGTTTTAAAAGATGAGATCCCTTCTTCTTCAATCATTTGCACAACTTCTTTGGCAACATCGTCGTTAAAGTCGGTTACTGCCATGTGATATGAATAATCTCCAATTGCTTTTCCTTGAGACTTTTCTTGCCATATTTTTAATGCCGAATGCAGACTGTCTCCTTGTGTTTGCAAAATAAAATCGATGACCATGGTTGTTCCTCCGTATAATGCAGCACGAGTTCCAGTTTCGTAATCGTCGCTAGAATGTGTGCCCATAAAAGGCATGTCTAAATGCACATGTGGATCAATTCCGCCTGGAAAAACAAGTTTGCCTGTGGCATCAATTATTTTGTCTGCAGTATAATTTAAGTCTTTACCAATGGCAACAATTTGTTCACCTTCGATAAAGATATCTGCAATGTAGGTTTCAGCGGCAGTAACTAGTTGACCATTTTTTATAAGTATAGACATAGTATTAGTTTTCAATTATTAATGATGTGTTGTTTTTCTTCATTAATACGATATACAACACAAATGAAATGATGAATCCTGTAAACCATGAAAGTGAATACAAGAAATTCATTGCAGGTACCCAATACCCAATCAACGCTAAAAAGACTCCAGAAAATAAGGCAATCATGGCTGCTTTGTTAAAACCTGTTTTATTGTACGAATAAATTCCATCTTCTTTATACAATTCTGCTAAGGCCAGGTTCTTTTTTCTGAGTACATAATAATCGGCTATTAAAATCCCTAAAACAGGACCTAATAACCCACTTACAAAGATTAAAAAACCAGAAATCTCGTTTAACAACCACCAAGGCATAATTAAAATCCCTAATATCCCTGTAATCATTCCACCAGTTCTAAAACTTATTTTTTTAGGCCACAAGTTTGAAAAAGCATTAGATGGTGCAATTACATTGGCTGCAATATTGGTACTCAAGGTTGCTATCAACATAAAAATTTGTGCGATAATCACTACCACAGGGTTTTTAAATCTTGCGATTAATGAAACAGGATCCCAAGGAGCATCATCAGCAATTAGGATCTCTTTAAAGTTGATAACAGCTGCACAGGTCACAAAAATACCAACAAAAGAATACAGCATCATAGTGGCTGGAAGTCCAATAAATTGTCCAGCAACTTGATCTTTTTGTGTGGCTGCATATCGTGTGATGTCAGCAATACTGATAGACATGGTTGCCCAAAACCCAACCATTGCCGTGAGCCACAAAAGGTAATTCCAAAGTTTTGAATTTTTTTTAGTGAGAACTGCTAAGGTAGCTATGACCACACTCGATAAAATTGGTGTGTCGCCTTCTGTATTTCTAAATTGAACCTGTATGTTTTCGTTTGAAGAGATGACTATAGGTTGATTGGTGAAAGTTTTCCATCCAGAATTTTCATCAGAAGTAATCGTATATTCAGTGACTTTAAGTGTTCCTTTTTTGTCTTTTAAAGAATTTAAATGCAGGTAATACGCATCATTGTCTTTAGTAATTGTTGCCGCCGTTTTTTCTAGTTGAACACTTTGATCTAAAACAATAGAAAATCCGTCTGCCTTTGCATAGCTCCAATAAATCAAAGCGACACCCATAATGATTAAAATAGGGGCAGAGTAGGTTTCAAGCCATTTGATACTTTCAGTTCCTTTCCAAATAAAATACATATTGATGACCCAAAAAATTCCGAAACCGATAAATTTACCAATCGACAAGCCTAATTCTCCATCTGTTCCTGTTACCGCATTAAAAATAGCATAGATAGCCAAACCGCCAATCCAAGTTTGTACTCCAAACCAACCACAGGCAATTATTCCTCTAGTTACAGAAGCAAAATGAACACCTTTTGTACCAAAAGCAGCGCGACCAATTACAGGAAAAGGAATCCCATATTTTACACCTGCATGGCCATTTAAGACCATCGGTATGGTAATAATTAAATTGGCCACACCAATAATGATTAATGCCTCTAACCAATTTAGTCCTGTTTTAATCATGTAGGAAGCTAATAAATACGTGGGGATACATACAGCCATTCCAACCCAAATAGCCGCTAAGTGCCACTTACTCCAAGTTCTTTTATTTTCAGGAACTGGTGCTAGATCTTCACTATATAACGGTGAGTTTGAAATATCCTCTTGTAACTTTATAATGTCTTTATTCATTATCTTTTCTTTATTAGAATACTAATTTATATGGGTTGGTTTAATCGCAATATTCATCGGCAATTGCTATTACTTGTGAAATGATTTTTAACCCTTTATCTACTTCTTCTTTGCGTACGTTAAGAGGAGGAGCAATAAAAATAAAGTTCCAACGAACAAATGTAAACATGCCCAATTCTCTTACTTTTGCAGCCATTTTATTGGTTACTTCCATCTCATTTGGTTTAGCGTTCCATGGCGTTGTAGGTTCTTTGGTGTCTTTGTTTTTTACGAGTTCAATGCAGCCTAATAAACCAGTACTTCTATAATCACCAATTGACGGATGTATTGCTTTTAATTTTTCAACTTCAGCTTTAATATACGCTCCCATTTGGGCCGATCTATCTACTAAATTTTCATCTTCTATGATTTTTATATTTTCTAAGGCAGCAGCACAAGAAACCGGATGTGCAGAATAGGTTAAGCCTAATATCATGGGTTTGTCATTAAAATAATTGGCAATGGTATCTGTAACGGTCATGGCTCCTAAAGGCAAATATCCAGAAGTCAATCCTTTTGCCATCACCATAATATCTGGTGTTACATGGTGGTGCTCAATTGCAAACATTTTTCCCGTACGACCAAACCCACTCATGGTTTCATCGTCAATAAATAAGATTCCATGTTTTTTACACAATTCACTCACATGTTTTAAATACATTGGTGGATATTTAATACAGCCAGAAGAGCCTGATTCACCTTCAAAAAGAATGGCTGCAATACTTTCTGGATTTTCAAATTCAACAACACGTTCTAGATTTGCTAACGAGCGCTCTCCACATTCTTCAATTGAGGAGGAGTTCCATGGGCATCGATAGGAATATGGGTTTTCTACATGTATTACATTTGGCATGGCTTGATTATCGACCGGGAATTTTCGCGGATCTCCACTAGCAGAAATGGCTCCATACGTGGCTCCATGATAGGATCTGTAAAAGGTGATTATTTTGTGTCTACCTGTATAGATTCTTGCTAGTTTAATGGCGTTTTCAATAGCTTCACCACCGCTAAGAGTGAAGAAAGTTTTAGTTAAATTTCCAGGCGTAATTTCGGTAAGTTTTTTCCCTAATTTTCCTCGAACATCTGTTGCCATTCCAGGATAAACATAGCTTAGCTCTCGCATTTGATTAGAAACAGCTTCTGTAATGCGTTGGTTTCCATGACCAATATTTACATTCATTAGTTGTGAAGAAAAGTCTAAATATTTTTTTCCATCTCGATCATATACGTAAGAGCCTTTCGCATGTGAGGCATTTATGGGATGTAAATCTCCTTGTTTAGCCCATGAGAAGAGGGTGTAATCGAGATTATTTTTTACAATATTATTCATTTAATTGATTTTTTGTGGAACACAGATGGTTCTTATTTTGCAGATTTTCTATAGGTTTTTCTACATGAATCGTTGCAATTTGTCTCATTGCTGTTCTATGTTATATGTAGCAATTTTTTTAAAGAGAGTCTAGAATATTACGTTGATGTTTTTAGCAATTCTGGATTAGAAATTGGTTTGTTTTTGGAAAAAATGCGTGCTTAGCTCATCCAATTGGTTTGAGCTTCTGGATTCCATTTGATGGTTGTTTTTTTATTTTGTGTCCAGAATTCAATAGAACTTCTTCCTGTAATATCTCCAACACCAAATTTAGAATCGTTCCAACCACCAAAAGAGAAAGGTTCTCTTGGTACAGGAACACCAATGTTTACGCCAATCATCCCAGCGCTGGCTCTGTCCATTACTTGTTTTGCCAACCCGCCACTTTGTGTAAACGCAGCAGCTGCATTTCCGTAGTTGGATCCATTTTCAATTGAAATAGCTTCGTCTATGTTTTTTGCACGAATGATAGAAATTACAGGTCCAAAAATCTCTTCTCTAGCCACAGACATATCTGTGGTTACATGGTCTATAATTGTAGGGCCTATATAAAATCCATCTTCTTTACCTTTGACACTAGTATTTCTTCCGTCCAATAAAATTTTGGCACCATCTTTTTCTGCTTGTGTAATATAATTTTCAATACGTTCTTTCGCTTCTCTACTAATTACAGACCCGAGGTTTTTTCCCGGAATAATATCTTTCGCATTGCCAACCATTTTATCAATAATGTGATCAATATTCGCGATTCCAACCATTACAGATGCAGCCATACAGCGTTGTCCTGCACAACCAGACATTGAAGCAACTACATTTGAGGCTGTCATCTCTGGATTTGCATCGGGAAATACTAATAAATGATTTTTAGCACCACCAAGTGCTACACATCTTTTTAAAGTAGAAGTTGCACGTTTGTATACAATCTTTGCCACATTGGTAGATCCTACAAAAGAAACAGCCTTAATATCTGGGTGGTCGCAAATAGCTTCAACAACTTCTTTCCCTCCATTAACCACATTAAAAACACCATCTGGTAGCCCAGCTTCTTTTAATAATTCTGCCATTCGAACCGTGCTTAAAGGAACGATTTCAGAAGGTTTCATAACCATTGTATTTCCAAGAACTAATGCGTTTGGAACGGTCCAGTGTGGTACCATATTAGGAAAGTTAAAAGGAGTGATCGATGCTACAACTCCTAATGGTTTACGTTCAATTCTGCATTCAACTCCTTTGCTGACTTCTTGAACTTCATTGGTGATTATTTGTGGAATTGAGACTGCAAATTCACACAGTTCCATACTTTTAAGTACTTCTGCTTTTGCTTCCTCGTAGATTTTCCCGTTTTCTAAAACGACCAAATTGGTCAACTCTTCTATGTTTTTTTCAAGAAGTGTTCTGTACTTGAAAAATATTTGAACACGTTCTTTAAAAGTTATTCCTGACCAAGCAGGAAACGCTTTTTTTGCAGCTTGTACTGCTTTGTCAACATCAGAATATGTTGAAAGCGGCAAAGAAGAAATAGCATTTCCGTTTTGTGGATTTATAATCGGTAACGATTTTTGTCCGTTTTTTTCAAACTTACCGTCGATGAAGTTCTTTACTTCTGAAAGGGATTCACTAATATTCATTTAGATTTAATTAAAGTATGGATTAAAAAAAATATGAATATAATTAAGAATTGTTCGTTTTCATAGCGATTCTTAATCGTATTACCTTCAAATATAGGGATTTAATATGAATTAGTGTTTTTTGTAATGAAATTGATAATCGCTGGTGTTTTTTTGTTATTTAAACGGTAGTAACCTTTGAACAGAAAGAGGAATTCTGTATAAATAGGATATTGCAATACAAGCAGTATATAGATATGTAAACACATGTTGAAAAAATGCTAAAAATCCGAAATTTTAATAATTGCCATTAAACCTTTGTTACTTCGTCATGTATGGAACGAGCTAATTCTAATAGTGAAGGCTAAGTCATAGTCAGTTCCTTCTTTTTTAATATCCGCAGGTGCCATATTGTTAATGATCTTTTTTTTAGGAAGTTTGTAATTATTGTTTTTAAGTACAGCAGAAATTCGAAAGGAACTTTCTCGAACAGCATTGTCTGGTAGGTCAACCAAATGATACCCAACTCCTTTATCAATATTTACTTCTACTGTAATTGTGGTAGCTTCAATGCCAAAGACGGCACTACCATAAACTTTAGTTAGCATTTCATCTTTTAAAGAAAAAGTGGTCAATATGGCACGTAAAGGATGGTGCTAAGTTGGTTCATGCATAGCTGTAGCTAATAAATTTGCAGTTAAATAGTGTTAAAAAATATTTTCTTAAAAATCATTAAACTACGTTAATGTTGATTATTAGAGTGTTAGCGTTTTTAGCATCCTTGTAAACGTTAAAGAATTCTTAAAAAGAATGAAAATCAAAAAAGCCAATTAAACCTTACTCTTTCGGGATAGTCAAAGCGAAAGCTATTACAAATAGCTTGACGTATTGAAAAACCAAAACAATCAAATAACGAACAATGATCAAATCAAATTTCACCAAACTAATAGTTGTTGCTATGCTATTGGTTTCTTCTTTTTCTATGGCGCAGAACATTACAGGTAAAGTAGTAGATGAAGAAAAAAAACCATTAGAATTTGCATCAGTTGCAGTATTAAATGCAGCAGATTCAACCTTAGTCAGTTATACGAGTACTGATATTAAAGGGAATTTTAAAGTAATAGATGTTTCTAATGGGAAAAGAATTTTTCAAATTAATTTAATTGGATATAAAGTATATCAAAAGAGTATAGATTTTGCAGGAAAATCTTTAAACTTTAGTATGATTACCTTAAAAGAACAAGCGAACACCTTGGATGAAATTACCATTACAGCTGTTATTCCAATTTCTATTAAGAAAGATACCATGGCTTTTAATACAAAAGCGTTTAAAGTTAGGGTTGATGATAATGTAGAAGATTTGCTAAAGAAGCTACCCGGAATAGAAGTTGATGCAGACGGAAAAGTAAAAGCGCAGGGAGAAGATGTTACTAAAGTATACGTAGATGGAAAAGAATTTTTTGGAGGAGACCCTGCAGTAGCTATGAAAAATTTATCTGCAGATGCAATTAAAAAAGTAGAGGTAATTGACGAAAAAAGTGACAAAGCTAGAGTGAGTGGTGTAAACGATTCTGATAAAGCTAAA
>Ga0105355_10000372_pt1 | contig 40894 bp, 33 predicted proteins | sample GOMGulsemesocosm_2_FD_83508 | JGI IMG/M metagenome (GOLD analysis project Ga0105355, IMG submission 83508) | Methane-oxidizing microbial communities from mesocosms in the Gulf of Mexico - GOM9C Gulf of Mexico | ecosystem: Environmental > Aquatic > Marine > Cold seeps | place: Gulf of Mexico...
CTATGTGGCAATTGCCAAACAAAAACATTGTGACCATAAGCGGTTAATCAACGGGGAAATCAGAGTAATAGATGAGGTGTACCATATCCAAACGGTGAATGGCGCGATAGCCAACTTTAAAGGGTGGATTAACGGAAAAATGAAAGGTGTGGCAACGAAGTATTTATCTAATTATCTTGCGTGGTTCAGGGAAAGCAACGCAAAGCTAGATAAACAACAAATATTAGTCGCGGCTTACGGATGACAACAGCGCTTTGGAACAGCGCCACTTAAATGCATTATTGTCTGGGCAGCGTACTGATTATGGTGCCGATAAAAGCGACTAACCACTGTCTTGAATGCTGCAAGTGAGGAGATGATGAGCAGGCGTAGACTCGCATTTCACTTGTGCTAAAGATCGCATGCACCTGGACTGTATTTGCACAGCGCTGAACTATCTAAATTCTTAATTTTCCAGGCTCCTGAAAAATTGTTACCTTTCCATAGCTCCGCTGTTGAACTTGTATCGAATATAACGATGAACTCCCTATAATTTTCAATTCCTGAATTTACAGCTAAACTCCAAATTAATAACCTCGCATAAATTTCGTCTGCCCTAACTTGCCTTTCACAAAGGTCATCACAATAAACAGTAATAGTATCCTCCTGTGCGAGTGTAGTGCTCTTGCCTGATTCATCAATTTGATTGTTCAAAATACTGTATCGCTTAGAACTGTTTGCAAAATCTATATATCGGTCAAAGTATTTATATTGTCCGTCTGGTATACCGACATAATTAAGAAGTGCTTCTTTACGGGCAAGTAACAGTGCTTTTAATTTTGTTTTTTCAAGTTCAGAAGTCGTTTCACCACGTTCAATTTTTGCTTTATGCTCAAGCCACAAAGGATCATCTAATATAGGCTTCGATAACTGAGCAGGGACGTGCCCATCCATCATTCTGTTTGTCTTATTAGCAAATTGAAGATACTTCCTTAAATCAGAAAATCCAAAATAATCTGAATACATATTTATCTTACTATTTTTTAAAGCGTTGGCCTTTGGAACGTCGGTCGCATTGGCATTTGGAATTAAATAGTTTGCGAGTAACAAACAACTAATTATAATTATTTTATTCATTTGAATCCTTAATATTTATAAAAATAAAGATTAGCATTAAATTCTTGTTAGTCAAATTGACCCATTGAATCGAACCCATTCTTTTCGTTCGCTGTTGGGTTACCCCGATCGCAATAACCAGCAAATAACTTTGTATCGCTAAATTCTTTCGATTACAATTCACGCCATTATTAGATTGTTATTTTGAGCGCGCTATTAAACGCTCTTTACTGCCGAGTTATATTCATGTATCAACACAAAATTTCCATAGCACCGATGTTAGATTGGACTGATAGACATTACCGTTATATGGCGCGTTTGATTAGTCGTAACCAGTTGTTGTATACCGAGATGGTGACCACTGGTGCTATTATTCACGGCAAGGGTGACTATTTACGCTATAACGAGCAGGAGCATCCTATTTCGTTGCAGCTTGGCGGCAGCAACCCGACTGATTTGGCCACTTGTGCAAAGTTGGCGCAAGAATATGGTTATGATGAGGTCAATATCAATGTGGGCTGCCCGTCTGATCGGGTCCAAAACGGTAAGTTTGGTGCCTGTTTAATGGCAGAGCCGACCTTGGTGGCGCAAGCGATAGATGCGATGCGCAGTGTGGTGGATATTCCGGTGACGGTTAAGCATCGTATTGGCATTGACGAACTCGATAGTTATCAATTTATGTGTGATTTTGTCGGCCAAGTGAGCGAAGCAGGGTGCACCGATTTTACCGTGCATGCGCGTAAAGCTTGGTTGAGTGGTTTGAGCCCTAAACAAAATCGTGAGATCCCGCCGCTCGATTATGAGCGAGTCTATCGACTAAAGCGCGATTTTAGCGATCTGTCGATCTCGATTAATGGCGGTATTACCTCGCTCGAACAGGCGAGTGAGCATTTGAAGTTTGTTGATGGCGTGATGATTGGGCGTGAAGCCTATGCTAATCCGTATACCATGGCGGGCGTCGATAGCTTATTTTATGATGATCATGGGCCAGTGTTAAGCCGTCATCAGGTGGTCGAGACGATGATGGAATATATTGAAAATCATTTGCAACAAGGTGGTAAGCTCAATCACATTACCCGCCACATGTTAACCATCTTTATGGGGCTGCCGGGTGCTAAACAATGGCGCCGATTTTTAAGTGAAAATGCGCATAAGCCAGGGGCCGATACTGATACTGTTGCCCAGGCGATGTCATTGGTCTCAGCATCGTAAATTAGACCGAAATTTGGTGTGTTTGCTAGTTTTTTTAACGCTTTAATAAATTAAAGTAGTAATTACAGTCACTTATGATTTGGCATGACTATTGTAAGGTTAGTAATTATTTAGGGCTTAGATCAAAGGATCATTATGAGTTTATTACACCGTTTTAGAAAAGACACCAACAACGCCTTGCTAACTGGTATTAGCGCCGGCCTTGCCCGCGGCTTTAATGTCGACCGAAAATGGGTGCGTGTAGCGCTGCTGATTTGTCTGTTGGTGATGCCTATTCCTACCGTTATTTTATATATCGTTGCCGCCGTAACCCTGCCGCCTAAAAGTCGCTGGTTAGATTAGTCAGTATTTTCAATTATTAGTATTGCGAAAACGCGTGGCCACGGGCAAACTATCTATTCAATAGTGGCCCCAATTAGCCCGTTATCGTACAAGGATTATCATGATTTCATTGAATAAAACGTTTATTGGTGGTGCCGTCGCTGGTTTTGTGGTGATTGGCGCAGCTTTGTCTATCTGGTGGGATATAGAGCCCAATATCATCGATATAAAACAGCAGAGCATCGAACAAGCAAATATACTGGGGGTTGAGCCAGTCACTGGTTTTGCCACGATGACCGCGATAATTAGCGTGACCGAGACGCTATTAGATAAGCCGGGTGGCTACATGACCAATGATAAGATGTATCCATCAGTGTTAATGGATAACATGCCGGCGTTTGAGTTTGGCGCATTGCAGCAGATCCGCGACTTAGCCTTAGTGCTGCGCAACGACTTTAGTCGCTCGCAATCGCAATCGGTCGAAGATGTTGATTTGGTTAAGGCGCAGCCAGCGCTAAATTTTGAGAATAATAGTTGGATCTTCCCCCGAACTGAGGATGAATACACCAAGGCGATTAAACATTTTAAACTCTATCGTACTCGGTTAGCCAATCCCGCTTCGCAGGCGCAGTTTTATGCACGTGCCGATAATCTAAATGAGTGGTTAAAGGAAGTTGAAAAGCGTCTTGGCAGTATGTCACAACGGTTAAGTACCAGTGTCGGCCAAGAGCGAATAAATACCGATTTAGCTGGCGATAGTGCGGCAGAACAGTCGACTTATACACCTGCACAAACGAGCATAAAAACCAGCTGGTGGAAACTCGATGATGTATTTTACGAGGCGCGCGGTTCGAGTTGGGCCTTGATTCATTTCTTAAAAGCGATTGAAATAGATTTTGCCGCGGTACTGGAAAAGAAGAATGCCACGGTCAGTTTACGTCAAATAATACGTGAGCTAGAACAGACTCAAGAGACCGTTTGGAGCCCAATGATTCTAAATGGCAGTGGTTTTGGCGTAATGGCTAATCATTCGTTGGTGATGGCGAACTATATTTCACGCGCAAATGCCGCTATCATTGACCTAAATAAACTTTTAACTCAAGGATAAGTAATGACCTTTCAGAAAATAGCGCTCGCATCAATTGTTGTGGCCGGTGCAGTATTGCCAGCTCATGCTGACATGCTCGGTATATATGTAGGCGCGCAAGGTTGGCAGAATCAAGTCGATGGTGGTTTCTCGCAAGACCGTAATTTAGTTGATTTCAATTTTGCTGATAAGACTTCAGGTAATTTTTACCTTAAAGTTGAACATCCGGTACCGTTAATTCCAAATGCTCGTGTTCGTCTGGGTAAGTTAGAAGGCACGGGCCAAACGAATTTAACTTCAAATTTTAGCTTTGAAGGGAAAGATTTTTCCGCTAACTCAACCGTCGATACGACGATTGATTTAACCAACAATGATGCCACCCTCTATTGGGAATTGTTGGACAACGACATTATTGCTTTTGATTTTGGCTTAACAGCGAAAAACTTAAGCGGTGAATTAATGGTTGATGACGGTAATGGCAAACTAGCGCAAGAAGATATCTCGGTGTGGTTGCCGATGGGTTACGCCGCAGTTAAAGTGCGTGTACCGTTTGCGGGTGTTTATGTGTACGGTGATGCGAACTATGTCTCTTATGATGGTAGCAATGTACACGATTATGAAGTTGGCGTAGGCTACGATGTCGTTGATAACATTGCTGTCGATGTGGCGATCACTGTGGGCTACCGTGAAATAGCAATTGAGCTTGATGATGTCGATGACATTAGCGCCGATGTGAATTTCTCAGGCTTTTTTGCCGGCATAGAAGTGCATTTTTAAACTTTTATCACGCTAATAAGTTGAAACTAAAGGAGCCTATGCTCCTTTTTTTGTCGCTTAATTTCTATATAGCTAAAAGCTATAAAAAATTAGTTTTTATTCTTTTATGTTATCTGTTGTCTTGGTTATGATGCATCTATTCGCAATTGGGCGTCGTATCGGATAACAAACATGCTAATACAACAATTAAATTCATTAACTAGCCCGCTGTCAACACAGCAGGTCGATTCACTAAAACAACTCACCTCGGCGATGTCGGCGGTTGAATTATCATGGGTTAGCGGTTATCTGGCCGGCATTAGCCAAAGTGCTGGTGGCGCTGTTGCACCAACCTCATCACCCGCGGGTAAACTGACCGTGCTGTTTGGTTCACAAACCGGTAACTCTAAGGGTGTGGCTAACGAAGTTGCACTGGCTGCAAAAGCGCAGGGCATCGAGGTTGAACTGGTTTCTATGGCGAACTACAAAACCAAGCAGCTAAAAATCGAGACTCATCTTCTGGTTGTGGTTAGTACCCATGGTGAAGGCGAAGCGCCGGATGATGCTATTACGTTACATCAATTCTTAGCCAGCAAGCGCGCGCCAAAACTCGATGGTTTAAGTTATTCTGTGCTTGGTCTTGGTGACTCTAGCTATGAGTTTTTCTGCCAGACAGCAGTCGATTTTGATCAGCGCCTAGCAGCTCTTGGCGCCACCGCGATGGTGCCGCGCCAAGATTGTGATGTTGATTACGATGACGATGCACTAGCATGGCAAGAAAAAACCCTAGCGATTGTTAAAGAAACATTAGCAGCAAGCGCTCCAGTTACTGCCACTTTTTCTCCGGCCATTGGCGGTGAGTCACAATACACTAAGAAAAAGCCGTTTAAAGCGACGTTATTGGCCAATGGCAAGATAACCGGTCGTGATGCTAACAAAGATGTACGTCATATCGAAATTTCATTAGAAGACTCGGGCATTGCTTATCAGGCGGGTGATGCATTAGGCGTGTGGTTTGATAATGACAGCGCGTTAGTGAGTGAATTACTCGCATTGGTCTCGCTCGATGGTGGACAAGAAATAGCGCTCAATGGCGAGCAAGTAACCTTGACCAAGGCATTGGCAGAGTCTTTCGAGCTTACGCAATTACATCCCGGCTTTGTCAGCGCTTATGGCGCTGCAACAGAACAAGCCGAGCTAGTCACGCTTAGCGAAGATAAAGCGGCTGTTCGAGAGTTTATTCAAAACCGTCAGGTGATTGACGTTATTCGCCAATATCCGGCAGCTATCGAAGCGGGCGCGCTGATTGCTGCACTGCGTAAACTCACTCCCCGCTTATACTCGATTGCCTCGGCGATGAACGAAGTGGAAGATGAGGTGCATTTAACCGTTGCCGTGGTTGAGTATGATGCCTTTGACAAGCAACATCAGGGCGCGGCATCGAGCTTCTTAGCGCATCGCGTGACCGAAGATAGCGAAGTGCGAGTCTTTGTCGAGCACAACGATAATTTCCGTCTGCCCGCCGGCGATAAGCCCGTCATTATGGTGGGGCCTGGTACAGGTATCGCGCCGTTTAGAGCATTTCTACAGCAACGCGATAACGATGGTTCAACCGGTGAAAATTGGCTGTTCTTTGGCAATCAACATTTTACCGATGATTTCCTCTATCAAACCGAGTTGCAAGACTTTAAAGATCGCGGTGTATTAAACCGCATCGACCTTGCCTTCTCGCGCGATCAGCAAGACAAGGTTTATGTTCAGCATAAGGTCAAGCAACAGGGTAAAGCGCTCTATCAATGGCTTGAGAATGGAGCCTCGCTATACATCTGTGGCGATGGTAATCAAATGGCAAAAGATGTTGAGCAAGCCTTTATCGAACTGATTATCGAGCATGGCGAAAAAACCGAGCAACAGGCTCAAGACTATTTAATTGCACTGCGCGACGCTAAGCGTTTCCAGAAGGATGTTTACTAATGACTGACATTAAACTTCATGCCAACGAATACATAAAAGCAGACAGTAATTTACTGCGCGGTACCATCCAAGAAGGGCTGCAAAACGAGATCACTGGCGCGCTGTATGTTGATGATACGCAGTTGTCTAAATTCCACGGATTCTATCAGCAGGATGACCGAGATTTACGCGCCGAACGTCAGGCGCAAAAATTAGAACCGTTACATAGCTTCATGCTGCGGGCAAGAGTGCCTGGCGGCGTGTGTAGTCCCGAGCAATGGTTGGATATCGATAAGATTGCGAGCTCATTAACCATGAACGGCAGTATTCGTTTGACCACGCGCCAAACATTCCAATACCACGGCATTTTAAAGCGTAATCTTAAGCCATTGATTCAGGCCCTTGACTTATCGTCGCTCGATTCAATTGCCGCCTGTGGTGATGTTAACCGAAACGTGATGTGTAATCCAAACCCGGTTGAATCACATCTTCACGCAGAGACTTACGAGTGGTCTAAGCAACTATCAGAGCAGCTATTACCACGTACCAACGCCTATGCGGAAATTTGGCTCGACGGTGAGAAGGTTACCGGTGAAGAAGCAGAGCCAATGTATGGCACGACCTATTTACCACGTAAATTTAAGATTGCGGTGGCAGTGCCCCCACACAATGACGTGGATGTATATACCAACTGCCTTGGCTTTATCGCGATTAGTGAAAATGGCAAATTAGTCGGCTTTAACGTCACCGTTGGTGGTGGCATGGGTGCCACTCATGGCGATAGCGATACTTTTCCGCGTCTTGCCGATGAATTAGGTTTTGTCGCGCTAGAAGACACCATTGAAGTGGCCAAAGCGGTGATTACTACTCAGCGCGACTGGGGTAACCGTAGTGAGCGTAAGCTCGCGCGAATTAAATACACGGTGCAAAAACACGGCATCGATAAGTTTCGTAGTGAAGTCGCCGAGCGCAGTGGGGTGACAATTAGCGCGCCACGTCAAATTGAGTTTACTACCCGTGGCGATCGTTTCGGTTGGGTTAAGGGCAGCGATAACAAGTGGCACCTGACACTATACATCGAGTGTGGTCGGATCAAAGATGTGCCGGGCAAAGAAGTTCAAACTGGCTTTAGAGAGCTGGCTAAGGTGCACCAAGGTGACTTTAGAATGACCTCCAACCAGAACATGATTGTCGCAAATGTTGCACAAGCCGACAAGGCCAAAATCGAAGCGATTGCAGTTAAATATGGCATCTTGGGCGAACGTTTAACCCCGCTGCGTAAGCATTCGATTGCCTGTGTATCACTGCCAACTTGTGCTTTAGGCATGGCGGAAGCGGAGCGCTATTTCCCTGAGTTCACCGATAAGGTGGATGAGCTACTCACAAAATACGGTATTGGCGACCAACCGATCGTGATGCGCATGACAGGTTGTCCCAACGGTTGTGCGCGTCCTTATGCCGCAGAAATTGGTTTGGTGGGTAAGGGGCCAGGTCGTTATAACTTGTATTTAGGCGCCGCTTTTGATGGTACTCGGATAAGTAAAATGGTACTAGAGAACGGTAATGAGACAGAAATTTTGGCCGATCTTGATGGCCGATTCGAGCGCTTTAGTGGGCAACGCCAGGCAAACGAAAATTTTGGTGACTTCCTAGTACGCACCGATGAAGTTAAAGCGGTATTGAGCAGTGCGAGGGATTTTCATGGCTAATTCTTTGAAGACAATAAAAGTTGATTTTAGCGCGTTAATCAGCGCGCCGAAATCTGACCAAGATGCGGTGTTAGCAACCGTTAATTTGGCGTTAACTGAGTTATCACCGAGTGAACGGGTGGCATGGGCGTTAGAACACCTGCCAGGCAATCATGCACTGTCGTCAAGTTTTGGCATTCAATCGGCGGTTATGCTGCACTTGTTGAGCAGTCAACAAAACGATATTCCGGTGATCTTGACCGATACCGGTCACTTGTTTGACAAGACTTATCAGTTTATTGATTTATTAACTGAGCGTTTTAGCTTAAACCTTAAGGTCTATCAAAGCACAATGAGCCCGGCCTGGCAACAGGCTCGATTTGGCAATGAATGGGAGCAGGGGATCGATGGCATTGATGCGTACAATAAGCGCAATAAAGTCGAGCCGATGCAGCGAGCGCTCAAAGAGCTAGACGTGAGCACTTGGTTTTCGGGACTGCGTAGTTCGCAGGCTGCGAGCCGAGAAGGCTTACCGATCTTAGAAATTCGCGGTACCCGCTATAAATTTTTGCCGATAATAGATCTAAATAACAAGCAGGTGCACGAATACTTAAGTGCGTTTGATTTGCCCTATCATCCGTTGTGGGAAGAAGGTTATGTCAGTCTCGGCGATGTGCACACCACCAAGAAATTAGAAGCTGGCATGAGCGAGGAGGATACCCGTTTCAATGGGCTAAAACGCGAGTGTGGTTTACATTTCGAAATATAGTTCCCCTTACAATAAAAAAAAGGGCCGATTGATATCGGCCTTTTTTATGCGCGTAAACACACTAACTTTAAGGGCAATAGTATCATCTAGGCGGTTAAAATAAACAGAATTGTTCGCCAAAAGAAACGCAAAAAAGCAGACTTCTGCTACACTTTTTAGATGGTCCCAAAAGAATCTAATTCTCTAAAGAAGGCGCTTTAACGATGCTTGAATTAAGAGAGTTTGTTGTCAGTGCGAACAAGTTGTTTACCATACCCGATATTTGTTTGTCTCTGAATGAACTCGTCACACAACATACTTGCTCGGTTACTGATATATCTCGTGTGGTTGGTCATGATCCTGCGTTAACGGTTCGGGTGCTTAGATTAGCCAATAGCCCCATCTATAGTCGTGGTGGCACCATTAGCTCCCTTGATCAAGCGATTCTAAAAATTGGTACCGATGAATTGTGCAATATCGCGCTTGCAACAGCGGCGGCGTTAGTGTTTAAGGGGGCCGGCGAGAGTCGTATAAACTTAAAGGATTATTGGAACCATAGTGTTTATAGCGCGGTATTGGCACAGCGGATATATTCACAATGCTTTAAACAACGTGGCGGTTCGATGTTTATCGCCGGTTTACTGCACAACCTTGGGTTGCTGGTGGTATTAGAGCGCTTGCCGTATCTGGCGATTGATCTTGAGGATGTCATTGGTCCGCATAAACGCGCGACCAACTTTGAGCGGGACAAGCTTGGCTTTACCTTAACGGAGGTGGCCAGCGAGTTGTTATATCACTGGCGACTCGCCCCGCAGCTCATTTCGTTGGTGCGTAATCAACATCTATCGGATCCTGACTCACAAAGCGTAGAGGGTCATTTTAGTTTGTATTGTGCGATTAAAATTGCCGATGTTTTATACGCAACTCAGGCACCGCTAAGTGCTGATCAAATACTCAGTGAACAAGAAATAAATAGACTACAACTAACACCAGAGACATTCGATGAATTAATCGAACATGCAACGGCCAATGTGGCCTCCGTAATCGATATAATTCAAGGATAGGAGTCGTGAAAATGAACGAAATGTTTTTATTTTCCGAGGAATCACCAAGCCAAGATAAGTTCAAACGAACTCCTTGGAAAGTATTAATTGTTGACGACGAAGAAGATGTGCACTCGGTGACCACACTGGCACTGGGTTCTTTCGAATTCCAAGAGCGTGACTTGGAGCTGCTCCATGCCTATAGTGCCGCTGAAGCGCGTGAGTTACTGGCAAGCCACCGCGACATCGCCCTTATCTTACTTGATGTAGTGATGGAAACGGACTTGGCGGGGCTCGATTTAGTCGCCTATATTCGAAAAGACCTTAAGAATTATGCGGTGCGGATCGTATTGAGAACAGGTCAAAGCGGTCAGGTGCCTGAACATCAAGTGATACGCGCATATGACATCAACGATTACAAAAATAAAACCGAGCTCACAGCGGCGAAACTCTATACCATCTTATATTCGAATCTGCGTGCCTATAAAGATATTAATACCATCATGCGCAGTAAGAAGGCGTTAGAGCGCTTGATCATCGCCTCTCGTGGCATTGCCACATTTCATAGCTTAAGAGCATTTGTTAATTTAACCTTGGTGCAAATTCAAGACTTATTACATAGCCAAGAACAACAAGATCAAACGGGCGCAACGATCGCTTACTCTTACTATGAAGAAAATAAGCAGCTCAAACAGTTCCTACTCCAGGAGTCTGAGGAATTAGAGCAAGCCATCGACATATCGACGATGTCACCCGCCAAGCAAGAGCTGATCAACAGCGCTATCGCGACGCGGCGTAATATTTACCGCGAGCACGAATTTGTGATGTATTGCTCGGGTCAGAAGATGAGTTTGATTTTCTACGGCACGCTGCAAACACGGATTAATGGCATCGATCGCAATATTCTTAATATTTTTACCGAAAATTTAATTTCGATTATCGATAACATTTACCTTCATCAGGTGATTGATAATAGTCAGAAGGAACTGATTTATCGACTTGGTGAGGTGGTCGAGTCGCGTTCTAATGAAACCGGCTATCATGTTAAGCGTGTGGCGTTCTATTCAGCATTGTTGGCACAATTAGTGGGTCTGCCAGAGAGTGAGATAGAATTAATCAAGAGTGCATCGCCGCTTCATGACATCGGTAAGATTGCGATACCGGATGCGATATTAAATAAACCGGGAAAACTAGAGGGTGAAGAATGGGAAGTGATGAAAACCCATGCCCTTAAAGGATATAACATTCTCAATGGTGCGGGTTTAGCGTTGCTTGATGTGGCTGCCACTATCGCATTGCACCATCATGAAAAATGGGATGGTAGTGGTTATCCGCAAGGATTGGCCAAAAACGACATCCACCTGTATGGCCGCATTACCGCGATTGCCGATGTTTTTGATGCCCTGGGCAGCGAGCGCTGCTATAAGAAAGCCTGGCCATTAGATCGAATTCTCGAACTGTTCGAACGAGAAAAAGGCAAGCATTTTGATCCGCGCCTGATTGGTTTATTTATGACTAATCTCGAAAAATTTCTCGAGATTCGAGACCGCTATCAAGATGCTTAAAGCGTCTCTTAATCTTTAATTGGTGTGGTGAGTGCCCCTCATTCGCCACACCATTGTTGTTACATTGCGGCTAGCCAAGTAAACCCCTTCACTATAAGTTGTTGCAGCGCCGTGCGCTTGTTATCATCCCCGTATAAATGACACCGTCAGCACATTTTCTTATTCCTAATAGTTATAAAAATAAATTATCTATTATTATTGGAAATAAGCTGGTGGGTGTATATTATCGACATTGATAATAGTTAACGCAGTGACATCATCGGTTGCTGGCTAGATTGGGAAAGTGTAATGACTCAAGTAAACCTTACTCATTTACAGCAATTAGAGGCTGAGAGTATTCACATCATACGCGAAGTCGCGGCTGAATTTGATAATCCTGTAATGCTTTATTCAGTGGGCAAAGATAGTGCGGTAATGCTCCATCTTGCGCGCAAAGCATTTGCCCCGGCAAAATTACCATTTCCATTATTGCATGTTGATACCACCTGGAAGTTCAAGGAAATGATTGAATTTCGCGATCAACAGGCCAAAAAACATGGCTTTGACCTATTGGTACATACCAATCAGGAAGGCGTAGACATGGGGATAAGCCCCTTTGTACACGGCAGTGCCAAGCATACTGACATCATGAAGACCGATGGTTTGAAACAAGCGCTCAATAAATATGGCTTCGATGCCGCCTTTGGTGGCGCGCGTCGTGATGAAGAAAAATCTCGGGCTAAAGAGCGGGTCTATTCATTTCGTGATAACCAACATCGTTGGGATCCCAAGAATCAACGTCCCGAATTGTGGCATACCTACAATGGCCAGGTGAATAAGGGCGAAAGTATTCGTGTATTCCCGCTATCTAACTGGACCGAATTGGATATTTGGCAATATATTTATCTGGAAAATATCGATATTGTCCCATTATACCTAGCCGCTAAACGTCCCGTTGTAGAACGTGACGGGGTTAAAATTATGGTCGATGACGACCGTATGCCGATTGGCCAAGATGAAGAGGTTAGTCATGAAATGGTACGTTTTAGAACGCTCGGTTGCTACCCATTGACTGGGGCTGTGGAGTCCACTGCCGACACTCTGCCAAAGATCATTGAAGAAATGTTACTGGCTCGCTCATCGGAGCGTCAGGGTCGGGTTATCGATAACGATTCATCGGGCTCGATGGAACTTAAAAAGCGTCAAGGTTATTTCTAGGAAGCACTGATGAATTCACATATTGAAGAACAACTTAAAGATATTGGGGTAGAGAGCTACCTTGAGCTACAGCAACACAAGAGCCTATTAAGATTATTAACTTGCGGCAGCGTTGATGATGGCAAGAGCACCCTTATCGGTCGTTTATTACATGATAGCGCGCAAATTTATGAAGATCAGTTAGCAGCGCTAAAAAATGATAGCCAAAAAATGGGCACCACCGGCGATCAGATCGACTTAGCCTTATTAGTTGACGGCTTGGTCGCTGAGCGTGAACAAGGTATTACTATCGACGTTGCTTATCGTTACTTTTCTACCGAGAAGCGTAAGTTTATTATCGCCGATACGCCAGGTCATGAGCAATATACTCGCAATATGGCCACGGGCGCGTCGACCTGTGATCTCGCCGTTATCTTAATCGATGCACGCTACGGCGTGCAGGTGCAAACTAAGCGCCATAGCTTTATTGCATCGTTGCTAGGCATTAAGCATTTTATTGTTGCGGTCAATAAAATGGACTTGGTTGAGCATAGTGAAGATACCTACAACAGCATTAAACAAGATTATAGCGAGTTTGTGCAGGGACTTGGCAAGCGCGATGTCCAATTTGTGCCGATGTCGGCACTAAATGGCGACAACGTGGTTAACCCAAGCGCGAAAATGACGTGGTATCAAGGACCTACTTTACTTAAACTGCTCGAAGAAGTGACCTTAGAAAATGATACCAGTGATAACGGCGCGCGACTCCCGGTGCAATATGTTAATCGCCCTAATTTAGATTTTCGTGGTTTTTGTGGCACCTTGGCCGCAGGCACTGTTAGCGTTGGTGACGCGATTACTGTATTGCCCTCGGGTAAAACTAGCACCGTTAAATCGATTGTTACCTTCGATGGGCAGCTAGAGTCGGCAGCGCAGGGGCAAGCGGTTACGTTAACGCTGAGCGATGAAGTCGATGTCAGTCGTGGCGACATGATCGTAACCGGTCAATTGCCGCATGTGAGCCAAGGCGCTATCGCCAAATTGGTGTGGATGGGTGAGAAACCGCTGGAAATAAACCGTCAATACGACTTAAAAATTGCCAGTAAGAAAACTCAGGTCAGCATCACCGAGCTTAAGCATTTAATTAATGTTAATACTTTGGCTCAAGAGCCAGCTGCGACGCTAGCACTCAATGAAGTTGCACAGGTTGAACTTCATTTTGCCGAACGCTTAGCGTTTGATTTATATAATGATGTGCGTGATACTGGTGGCTTTATTCTTATCGATAGGCTAACCAATGTGACCATTGCTGCGGGCATGATCGAACAAGCTGTTACGGGCGCACAAACTGATCATCAATTTAGTGAGTTTGAGTTAGAGTTTAACAGCTTGGTACGCAAACATTTTCCACATTGGCAGGCACTCGATATTAGTGCTCTAAAGGGGAAGTAGGGTGATATCGCAGTCAGCTAGTGTGATGTTAATGCTGGCCGTGTTGGTCGGATTGCTTATTAGTAATAAAATCCGACCTGCCATCTTGTTTGTTAGCTCGATAGCGTTAAGTTATTTATTGGGCTGGATCAGCCTCGAGTCGATGATGAGTAATTTCACCAATACCTCGTTGTTGACTCTAATATTGTTACTGCTCGCCTCATTGGCGATGGAAAAAACCGATTTATTGCAGATGGTGGGACGCCATCTCAATAAAGAGAGTTTTTGTTTGGTGATTATAAAGCTGGGCTTCTCTACCGCCTTTTTATCTTCTATTACCAATAACTCTGCTGTGGTGGCATCGATGATCGGTGTGTTAAAGCGCAACCAATATCATTCACCCTCGAAGCTATTATTGCCTTTATCATATGCGGCAATCCTTGGTGGCACGCTAACCTTAATCGGCACCTCGACTAATCTCATCGTTAATAGCTTCGTGGTTGACGCCGGCCTCGAGCCAATAGGCTTCTTTGATTTCACCATCATTGGACTCGCCGTAGTGGTCAGTGGCATCGCAGTTATCGCGATATTTGGTTATCAGTTACCGGATCGCTTTAGTAATCAGCCCACCGAATTACCTTATTTACTCGAAGCGGTGGTATGTGAAAAGTCCCCAATGGTTGGTAAGACGGTAGAGCAGAATAGATTGCGCGCCCTACAGCGCCTCTATTTGGTTGAGATTGGACGCGCCGGTGAACTGATTCGCCCGGTTAGTCCGTCCGAGAAATTGATGGCTGGCGATCGGCTGATGTTTGCCGGTGACACCGAGAGTCTGCACATCTTGCAAGAGATGGAAGGCTTAGAATGGTTTGCCAAATCTCATCTGAAGGGTCAAGCATTGGTGGAAGTGATTGTTAGCCATTCGGCCTCGATTAAGGGCAAGACCTTAAAAGAGAGTGAGTTTAGGCAAAACTTTGATGCAGCGGTTGTGGCGATCAGGCGTGGTCATGAGCAACTTAGTGGTGGGCTAGGTCAAATAAAACTGCGTGCAGGGGATACCTTGATGTTGGTGCCGGGCAAAAACTTTCACCAACATCGTAATATGGTGCGTGAATTTGTCACCATTAATGAATCTAATGTCAGTGCTAAACTTGACAAGAGCCAGTCACGATTTGTATTACTAAGCTTTTTAGCCGTATTAGGGCTGGCCTTAACTGATACTGTGGGGCTGACCAAAGGATTATTGGTGTTATTGATCGGTTATCTCGCTGCTGGCGTGATCTCCATCGATGAGATAAAACGGCGTTTTCCGATTGAGTTAACCCTAATCGTTGGTTCTGCATTAGGACTGGCTCATATTATGGTTGATAATGGCGTGGCCGATATTTTAGGGCAGGGCTTGTTGTCGGTGTTTGGCCATTGGGGAATATTTGGCGCCTTTGTTGCTGTTTACTTTTTTACCTTATTACTCACCGAATTAATTACCAATAACGCCGCCGCGGCGTTGGCATTTCCCATCGCCTATAGCCTAGCGATAGGCTATGGCATAGACCCGCGACCGTTTATCATGGCCGTTATCTTTGGCGCTAGCGCGAGTTTTATTTCCCCCTATGGTTATCAAACCAACCTTATGGTCTATAGCGCCGGCAACTATCGCTTTAAAGATTATTTACGCATTGGCGTGCCGTTGTCGATAGTCTATTCCGGCGTGGTACTGTTTATGATCCCAATTGTTTTTCCATTTACTGTGGTGGCGCTTTAAGCGTCACGATAAAGAGCTTATTTTATGACAGATCAAAATATTGTGTGGCATCAACACGCCGTCGATAGTGCTGCACGTGGTCAGCAAAAAGGGCAAAAGCCTTGTGTGTTATGGTTTACTGGGTTAAGTGGCTCAGGTAAGTCGACCATCGCCGGCGCACTCGAGCGAGCGCTGTTTAGCCAAGGCCAGCATACCTATTTACTCGATGGCGATAACGTTCGTCACGGATTGTGTGGCGACTTGGGCTTTAGTGATAACGATCGGGTGGAAAATATTCGCCGGGTCGGCGAAGTAGCCAAATTGATGGTCGATGCGGGCCTTATTGTGCTTAGTGCCTTCATCTCTCCATTTGCCAAAGAGCGGGCTCTGGTCCGTGAAACCGTCGGGGATACGCAGTTTATTGAGGTGCACATTGCCACTTCTCTAGCGGCCTGTGAGCAGCGAGATCCTAAAGGTTTGTACAAGAAGGCTCGTGCCGGTGAAATTGCTAATTTTACCGGGATTGACTCCGCCTATCAGGCACCAATCAATCCTGAAGTGATATTAGATACCGAGCAGCACACACTAGAGAAAAACGTTGAGCAATTACTGAGTTACTTGCAACAACGGGGGATTATTTAATGCATAACATCGATCTTAATGCCATCGTTAACTTATCGCGCGATGCGGGTGCGGCGATCATGTCGTTCTACCGTCAAGGAGCAACGCAAACTTGGACGAAAAAGGATGATAGCCCGCTGACCGAGGCTGATATGGCCTCACACCAAGTGATCGAGGCTGGGCTAACACTGCTTACCCCCGATATTCCGGTGTTGTCGGAAGAGTCAGATGATATAAATTGGCAAACACGTCAGCAATGGCCGCGCTATTGGCTAGTTGATCCACTCGATGGCACCAAGGAGTTTATCAAGCAAAACGGCGAGTTTACCGTCAACATCGCATTGATCGATAATCATCAACCTGTGCTGGCGGTCGTTTATGCCCCGGCGCTTGAAAAAATGTATTACGCAAGCACTGAGCAGGGCAGTTATTTCGCCCAAGGCGAGTCGGCAGCGGTAAAATTAACGCTGAGTGAAAAGCAGCCAGCTCCTGCTATTAAGGTGGTTGGTAGTCGCTCTCACCCTAGCCCTGAGATGGCCGATTTTGTGGCGCAATTTAATCAATCTCAAATTGTGCCGACCGGTAGTTCACTTAAGTTTTGCTTGGTGGCGCAAGGATTAGCAGATGTCTATCCGCGCTTAGGCCCTACCATGGAGTGGGACACTGGTGCTGGTCAGTGTATTGCCCAGTGCGCAGGTGCCACTGTCAGCCTATTTAATGGCGAACCGCTCGATTACAATCGCAAAGAGTCACTCTTAAACCCGCTATTTATTGTCGCCAACCCAAACTTAGATTGGCGTAATACGCTTTAATCAGCTGAGGCGGCTGGTGTCGTCTCAACTTCTCGCTTTAGGTTATTTAGTCCCAATTCGAACGCAGGGCCAATCATGGTATCCATCAGCAGCGCTAGATAAAATCCAATCACCGGCATTTGCACATCACCTTCGATGCGCCAACTGACCTTAGTTTCGGTAGCATTAAGGGTCGCATAGCTCATGGTTGCTAATGCTGGCTGCTCAGCATCAACAAACCAGATATTATAGCTAATGGCTTTGTTGGGTGTGCTTTGGATAAAGGTGAGGCGACCGCCACCACTGCTATCGGTCCAAGATTGGCTGGCACCAACCCCTTGACTCTTATCACCTAGCGTTACGTCTACCGACGGCTCTAACTCAAGCCAAGGACTCCACCTAGGCCATTGTTTTAGGTCATTTGTTAGGCGATGAATTTGTGCACTCGAGCCGCTAATGGTGACACTGCGCTCCACACTGTAATGCTGTGGCAGAAAAATACCGGCCAAAAAAAGCGCAATTAAAAACCAAAATATCACCCGTAAAAATTTCATAAACACTCCGTTATTATTGTTGGTTTGAAGAGCCTGTCGCCAAATAATGGTATTGACGTCCTCTGCCAGTGTCCTGTACTAGGGCACAATTTGTCAAATAATTAAACGAGATAGACCTTGTGACCTGCAGAAATTAGAATTGTGCATAATTTAAGCGTAGTATAGATTAGGCAATGGGGAGGCTTTGATGAAAAAAAAGGCAGGCGTTTTCTCGATAATGATGAGTTTGGTGATGATCCTAGCTGGCTGTGTTAGCAATGGCGATAGCAATATTGACGCCGTAAAACCGCCATTTTCAGATCATCTATTCACTCGGCCCAATGATTTGCCCTCACCGCAACATATCTTTAGCCTGACCTTAGCGCAGCGCCGATGGCTCGATAAAACCCTAGTGCCCACTCGTCATAACACATTAACCAAGCAGCTAGTTGATAAGGTGCTAAAGCGCGATTATGGGTTATTTGATTACGACAATAGTTTTACCCGCACTGCTTCACAGACCCTTAGCATGGGGCAGGGTAATTGTCTGTCGATGGTGATTATGACGGCGGCCATTGCCAAGTACCTCTCGATTGAATTTAAGATTCATGATGTTAAAACTGCGCCAGTATGGGATCGCGATGGTGGTCTCTACCTGATTAATGGCCATGTTAATATCAGTCTTAAAAATACCCCCTTTTCGCGTTCACCGACAAGCTATGTGTTTCTTGGTACTGGGTATGTCACGCTCGACTTTATTGTCAATGTGACGCGCCGAAATTTGTCGACTATTCAAATAAATGAGCAACAACTCGGTGCGAGGTACTTCGTTAATTTGGCGGCAGATGCGATGGTAAAACAACGGTGGGATCTCGCCTATTGGCTATTGCGCCAATCAATTGAGCAGCACTCAACTTACGCACCGGCGTGGAATAGTCTGGCGGTAGTGTATCGTCGTAACAACCTCGAGGAGTTGGCGGAGCAGACCTATAAATACGCGATGTCACTGGATAAGAACAATATTAATGTGGTGGCAAATTATGCACTTTTGTTGGAACAGCAAGGGCGTTATGATGAGTTATTTGAGGTTGAGCGTCGGCTCGGTTTATTTGAGCTTAATAATCCCTATCGTTATTTTGATCAGGCGGATCTGGCGTTTGCCCAACAGAATTTTAAACAGGCATTGTCACTGTATAAGAAGGCGATAAAGCTATCCCCGTTTGTTGATGCCTTTCATTTTGGATTATTTCGTACTTATATGGCACTTGGCCTAGAGAGCAAGGCGATCAAGAGTCTTAAATTGGCGAGTGAGCGCAGCGCCGACTATAGTGATCGTGCACGTTACAATGCGAAATTGGCGATGCTAGAATGATCCACGGTTACCGCGCGGCAACCGTGAATACAGTTTTCTTAACCAAATACTTTTTGTAGTGGCGGTACTATTTGCTTCTTACGACTCAATACACCATCTAACCACACTTTACCGTCGCTTGATGCTTTACCGAACGCTTTTTGTGCTAAGTCTTGATCATCACTGATAATAAGCATTTCAGACCCTTCGGTCATGATGTCGGTTAGCAGTAACATCACACTATGTTGGCCTTCCTCCTGCTTTAGCTTGGCCAAGTCGGCGGCTAAGTCAGGCTTCATTTGGTCAAATATCGCAAGATCGATGACTTCCAGTTGGCCAATACCAATTTTAGTGCCATTCATGTTAAAGTTTTTAAAGTCGCGCATCACGAGATCGCGCATCGGGGTATTTAATACTGCCGATTTTACTTCAAACATTTCCATGCCTAGTCCTTTGAAATCTTCAATGCCAGCAATCTCGGCCAACACTTCAACACAGCGAATATCGGCGGTGGTACAGGTTGGCGATTTAAAGATCACGGTATCGCTCAAGATGGCACATAACATCATACCGGCGATACCTTTAGGAATTTCAACGTTGTGAAAGTCAAACATCATCTTGATCACGGTATTGCTACAACCAACTGGACGGATCCAACACTCTAGAGGTGTATCAGAGGTTAGGTCGCCAAGTTTATGATGATCGACGATGCCAAGGATTGTGGCTTCGCTGATATCATCGGGGGCTAAGGCAATGTCAGAATGATCGACAATGTAAAGACTTTCGCCAGCATAGCTTAGCTTTAACTCGGGGGCATCAAAGCCAAACTTATCTAAGATAAATTGAGTTTCAGGTGACGGTTCACCCAAGCGAGCAGGCACGGCCTCCTCGCCAATTTGAGTTTTTAAATAAGCAAGCGCAATGGCGCCAACGATTGAATCTGAATCGGGTACTTTGTGTCCCACAACATAAACTGGCATAACTAATCTCTTTGTATATTCTATTGCGTCTATTTTACCAAGCTGGTAAATAAATTCTATTGGATGTTGTGCTTATTTCTGATGATAAGCTAAACAAGCGTTTACTTCATTCTTCGAGCCTAAGATAACCGCCACACGCTGGTGAATCTCGCTCGGTGCAATCTCCATGATGCGTTGGTAGCCAGTTGAAGCAACACCGCCGGCCTGTTCGACTAAGAAACTCATTGGGTTGGCTTCATACATCAAGCGTAATTTGTATGGCTTTGCTGGGTTTTTGTTATCCGTTGGGTAAGTGAACAGTCCGCCGCGGCTTAGCACACGATGCACGTCGCCAACCATGGCTGCAATCCAGCGCATGTTAAAATCTTTATCACGCGGTCCAGTTTCACCCGCTAACAGGTCGCTAATGTATTGCGCCATTGCTGGTTCCCAGAAGCGCTGATTTGACATGTTAACCGCAAATTCTTGGGTATCTTGACTTATTTGCATCTTTTCACCGGTAAGCAAGAACTCGCCGATGGTATTGTCGAGGGTAAATAAACGCACGCCATCACCCGTGGTCATCGCAAGTTGAGTCGATGGGCCATATAGCACATAACCAGCGGCGACCTGCTCGGTGCCCGCTTGAAGGAACATTTCTTCATTGGCACCTTCCATGCCTGCTGGCACTTCCATGATTGAGAAGATGGTGCCAACTAGGCTATTGATATCGATGTTCGACGAGCCATCAAGCGGGTCAAAACAGACTAAATAACGGCCCTGTGGTGAACCTGCAACAATGGTGTCCTCTTCTTCTGAGGCGATAGCGCGAACTAAACCAGATTCCAACAACAAATCTTTAATCAACTGATTGGAAATAACATCCAATTTTTTTTGTGTCTCACCTTGAATATTTTCGTCAAGCGTGGAACCAAGGATTCCTGCTAACTCACCCTGATGTAAGCGAAAAGAGATCTCTTTACAGGCGGCCATTAGTGTATTTAAGAGAGAAATTAGTTCTAAATCGACATTATCATTACGAAGTACGGGAACAAAGCGTTGCATTTAAGGATCCTAGCTGATTAAAAAGACGCAGCTATAATAGCTCAAAGTGATGTGATGTGCATCGCAAATATCAGCCACAACGGCTATTTCACGGGTGATTACAGCAAAGCCAATCAACCAACCATGCTATTAGTACTTAAAATCTATAAAAATTAATTACATCCATGACTATTTTATCACGCAGTAGTTGGGTAGTATCATGGATTCATTAGCTTTTTGTTAGCAGGGTTATGTTTAAGTTTTCTTTCCAAGAAAGTGTGATTGGTCGTCGGTTTATTCTTTACACGCTACTCTTTAGTTCTTTTATCGCGCTATTTTTCACCTTGGTGCAAGTTGAACGTGAGTCGGTACGTGAAAATAAAAAATATTTGCACTTCGAACAAATAATCCAGCAAAGCTTATTAGACAGCCTGAGTAAGAGTATTTGGGCTTACGATGATTCGCAAATATACTCTCAGCTACAAGGGATTAAAAATTTGCCGTCGGTACAAAAGGTATTGCTTTCGTTACCTGATAACGTGCAATTTAGTGTCGGCGAAGTGATGGCCGATTATACCACCATAAAAGAATTTACAATTAACCATACCAATCAACGTATCGCTCAAAAAATGGGTGATTTGACGGTGTATAGTAGTTTAGATGAACGCTATATTTACCTCATTGAATACGCTGGGCTGATTCTTGCCACGAACATATCAAAAACTCTGTTTGTGGTTATCTTCATGTTCTATCTGTTTGACCTGCTAGTCTCTCGGCACCTGCTACAAATATCCAAAGAGCTGACCAATTATCAACAAAATGAACAACCGATTCGTATTAAGCTCAATCGCAAAGTGCCAGAGAACAGAGATGAATTAGAGCTAGTGGTCGAATCGATTAACAACTTGCAGCAGCGGGTGTTTTTTGAGCAGTGTAAGGTGGTCAATGAGAATAAACAAAAAGAAATTCTGCATGCTAAAGTCATAGAGCAAAAAGAGAAGCTGATAGAATTAGAGCGTAACATTGGCCTTAATGAGTTTGCGCTTAGTTTACGGGTCGAAGTACGTAAACCACTGTTTAAATTGCGAACATGTTGTGATCGCTTGCATCGCGACGCCAATACAATTCCCTACAGCCTATTAACCATCAATAATGACATCGAAGAAATAGCGCAAAACGTCCATCATGCGCTCGAGGTGATTGATCGCAGTAACGACCTATTCAAGTATAACCAGCCACGGTGTCGGGGGATCAATGTTAATCAATCGATTGCCAAGGTGCTCGACTTGTTGTCCCATAACTTGTTAGCCGCGAATGTGATTGTCAAACACCAGACTAAAAGTCAAAGCGCCGTCGCTTATGTTGACGAACAACATATTGAGCAAGTCTTAGTCAGTGTGGTGCGAAATGCGTTGGAGTGGTTGATCATTAGTGGCAAAGAAACAAAATATGTTGAGCTGTCTGCGATTTGCGATGAAAATAAAATAGCTATTCGTATCGAAGATAACGGTTGTGGTGTCGAAGAGAATTTATTAACGCGCCTATTTACGCCTTATTACTCCACAAAAGAGAGCGGCTTGGGCATCGGGTTGAGTATTTCACGTAGTCTCATCTCCCAGATGGGCGGTACCATATTAGCGAGCAACAATAGCGCTGGATTATCTATCGCCATTGAATTGCCGGCATGGAATGAGGACAATAATGGTTAGCGCGCAAGTGTCTCAAGCCTAGTATCGATGAGACGGGCGCTAGCATGTATTATTCTCAACAATAGCCTGTCGTAAACGACACGGCTAGGTATGGCTGAGGGGTAGAATAGCCATAAAAAAACCGACGCTCAATCTACTCAGCGCCGGTTCTTTGAGGGGCTTACAATGTTGTTCAGGCGCTACGTTTTAATTCGCTTACTGGCATTAGGTAGCTAGGTCTAGCAAGCTTTAGGTAGGTAATATCATCGGTGTTTGGCTTACCCATCGGTAACTTTAGTCGAGACTTAGTTAAGTGCTGACGCGCAAGGTGTGAAATCATTAGCTCTGTCTCTTTACTGCCTTGCTCATTTTGTCGAGATGAGGCATAAAAGTCTACCGCAATTAAGACGCCAGAGCTCAGTAGGCTTTTGACATCGCACTCTTGATCCGGCAGCCACAATGACGTTTGACGTTGCAGGTAAAACTCTCTCAATACCGCTCGCTCACCACTGGTGAGTGTTTTAATACGATCTTGGATTTGCTCACTCAAGCGATGCTGGCGAGACTTGTGTTTACTGTTGGCGATCATCGTTGAGAAAAAATCAATTGCGAGATAGCTGCTGCTTAATATGAAGAACATGCCAACGATATGAGCAGATCGATCGAGCAAAAGTGTTAGCTTAAATAGTTCAAGCAGCGAGTTGGGCATAAAGAGTATGAGCGCGCAGGTGATAGCGATCCATAACATCCCTTGAAATAGATAGTATGATAGTGAGTTTTTCGATTCATCTTTCCACATAAGTCTCTCCCGTGACAATTGTTTGTCACCATTGTTCAATTAACGAGTCTATGGTGTTTAAAGCAAAAATCATTCCTAAATTTAGTTCTGGATAAAAATACTTTAATCTGTTGTTTTTATAGCCTTTAAAAAATATTTGAGGATCAACTGATGCCGCAGAGGGGAAATTTATTGCCGCTGTTGCATTGGTTAGAATTACTATTTTATCCGAAGGATCTAACCATATCTTGGTTTTTATGACGTCTATAAAAATTTAACTTAGTATCGCTAGATTGACATTGTGTATGTATTGCATTGATATCTATAGGTTTAATTTTATGTTTGATGATATTTCTTAGATTGGCACTGTTTTGGCAATTAGATAACTAAGAAAAGCGAATATCGCCATTATAAATAAAGTATTGAAGGACACGGCAATGAAAAATTCAAATAAATCAGTTGTTAATAAAAATAAGAGTAAAACAGTAACCGCATGGGCAGTTGGTGCTGCACTCTCGTTGAGTGTTGCCAATGCCGCTTATGCCTACTCAGACAATGAGAAAGTCATCAATAAAGATATTGCACTTAATAATATTGTGCAGTTGGTGCTGGATGCTCATGTGGGGAGTGTCAAATTATTGCCATCTGCCGATAATAAAGTACATGTTACCGTTAAGGTGAGTGAGAAGGATGGTTGGGGTATTTTCAATGACTCACCACAAGAGGCAAAATTGATGGTCGATAACAATGGCACACGCCTGAAGTTGTCATTAAATGATGATGAGTATGGCGAAGAATGGATCATTGAAATACCACAGTTGCAATCAATATCGGCTGATCTTGGCGTCGGTGAGATGGTGGTAACAGATTTGAATACTAACCTAAAGCTCGATATCGGTGTTGGTGAGGTGCGCGTCTATGCTAATGCTAGTCAATTTTCTCATGCAAATGCGCAAGCGGGTGTTGGCGCTGCCACAGTGAAAAGTAATGTCGGCACGGTAGAAGTCGATCGCGCCATGGTCAGCGAAGATGTTAACTGGAAGGGCAATGGCCAATATTCAATGGATGTTGAAGTGGGTGTCGGCGATATTTCGATTAAACTCGACTAATTCTCAGTAAGTCATTCACACAATCAGTTTATCTCTCTCTTTGACCAGGCCAATCGCCTGGTCTTTTTTATGTTCAGCGTGCACAGGGCAGACTTTTTGTTCCCGACAAAGTCTAAGTACCACCATCTCGGCTTTAGCATCCTGCGTCGCTCTACTTGCGCCATCCATGGCTTCACATGGTGGCAATGTGCAAGGTAGGGCAATGCCGGGAGCATATTGCCGATTTGCACATGGATGTGCACATTAGAGCACTGTAGGGAACAAGTGCCGATTTGCACATGGATGTGCACATTAGGGCAATGCCGGGAGCATATTGCCGATTTGCACATGGATGTGCACATTAGGGCAATGCCGGGAGCATATTGCCGATTTGCACATGGATGTGCACATTAGAGCACTGTAGGGAACAAGTGCCGATTTGCACATGGATGTGCACATTAGAGCACTGTAGGGAACAAGTGCCGAGATGAACGGTCAGGATTTTTGTTCCCGACAAATCCTAAGTACTTGCATCTCGGCTTTGGCATCCTGCGTCGCTCTACCTGCGCGATCCCTGGCTTTGCATGCAAGCACAGAGTTTTTGTTCCAGACAAACTCTAAGTACGCACATCCTTGTGCGCAATAGCAAGGAGCGGCGATGTTCCCGACAAAACACTAAGTGCCTGCATCCCTATTAATCTGGTAAATATCATTAGCTGTTAACATTTTTAGTATGAATATCTGTTATGTTTCAAGCAAATACTTAATCATCGGAGATGTTGTTTAGCCACGTAAAAACATGGAGTTAGCTATTTAGTTGTCTATTGTGTCAAGTTTGTTGCTGGGGTATGATAGATCGCATCAATCGGCATTGAATGTTATATTTTTGTAAACATTTGAAATGAATATTTGCGAGGCAAAGATGACACAACGAGTAACTAGCGGTGGATTACAAGTAGCACAAAGGTTATTTGACTTCATCAATCAACAAGCTCTGCCACAGACGGGCCTGGATCAAGATAAATTTTGGTCTGACTTTGAACAACTGATCAATACATTTTCACCACGTAATCGACAGCTATTAGTTAAACGAGAGAAAATACAATCAACTATCGATGATTGGCATAAAAATAATGATTATGACTTTGCTCAGTACAAAGACTTCCTACAGCAAATTGGCTACCTAGAGCCACCATGCGATGATTTTAAAATAACCACCACTGACGTCGATCCAGAAATGGCGACGATGGCAGGCCCACAATTAGTGGTTCCGGTGATGAATTCACGTTTTGCGCTCAACGCAGCTAATGCACGTTGGGGCTCTTTGTATGATGCACTATATGGCACTGATGTGATTAGTGAGCAAAATGGTGCCGAGAAAGGACGTGGATATAACGCGATTCGCGGCAATAAAGTCATTGCCTTTGGGCGAGAGTTTTTAAATTCGGCGGTACCACTAGCTCAAGGAAGTCACACCGGCAGCGCCAGCTATTGTGTGGTGGACAATCTGTTGCAGGTGACCCTGAGCAATGGCGAGAAAACCGCGTTAGCCAATCCTGAAAAATTTGTTGGTTTTACCGGCGATGCGAGTCAACCTAACGCAATATTACTCAAAAATAATGGCTTACATATCGAGATTAATATCGATGCGACGAGTCAAATTGGTCAAGATGATGGGGCTGGTATTAGTGATATTATCTTGGAGTCGGCATTAACCACGATCATGGATTGTGAAGACTCGATAGCCGCGGTGGACGCCGATGATAAAGTGGTTGTCTATCGTAATTGGCTTGGCTTAATGAAAGGCGATTTAACTGAAACTATTGTTAAGGGTGGAAAAACATCTGTCCGCCGTCTCAACAGCGATAGACAATACACCAGCGCAACCGGTGGTGATCTGACGCTAAAGGGACGTAGCCTGATGTTTGTTCGTAATGTCGGCCATTTGATGACCAACGAAGCCATTATTGATAAGGACGGCAACGAGATCCCAGAAGGTATTTTAGATGGCGTGATCACCTCGCTCATTTCATTGCACGATGTCAAAGGTAACGGTAAATTTAGCAATACCACGACCGGTTCTATCTATATCGTTAAACCTAAAATGCATGGCCCAGAAGAAGTCGCCTTTGCCGACGATCTGTTTAATGCAGTTGAAGATGTCTTAGTGCTGCCTCGCTATACCATTAAAATGGGGATCATGGATGAGGAGCGCCGCACCACGGTCAATCTAAAACAATGTATTAAAGCGGCACAAGGGCGTGTGGTGTTTATTAACACCGGTTTCCTTGATCGCACGGGCGATGAAATTCATACCTCGATGGAAGCAGGGCCAATGATCCGCAAAGGCGAAATGAAAGGCTCAGCCTGGATAGCGGCCTATGAAAATTGGAATGTTGATATTGGTCTGGCGTGTGGTCTTAGTGGTAAGGCGCAAATCGGCAAAGGCATGTGGGCGATCCCTGATCAGATGGCCAATATGCTTGAGGTTAAGGTTGCACACCCATTATCGGGAGCTAACACAGCCTGGGTACCTTCACCAACAGCGGCGTCGTTGCATGTGATGCATTATCATCAAGTTGACGTTTTCGCGGTGCAACAACAGATTAGCCAACGGGAAATAGCCAATATCGACGATATTCTGTCGATTCCAGTGGCGAGTAACCCACAGTGGAGTGATCATGAAATTACTCAGGAGTTGGAAAACAACGCCCAAGGTATTCTAGGTTATGTGGTACGCTGGGTTGATGCTGGTATTGGTTGTTCTAAGGTGCCAGACATTAATAATGTTGGTTTGATGGAAGATCGCGCAACCTTACGCATCTCTGCTCAGCATATTAGCAATTGGCTACATCATGGTATTTGCAGCAAAGAGCAAGTGTTGGCTACGCTCAAGAAAATGGCCGGTGTGGTGGATGGGCAGAACGTAGCCGATCCGAGCTACCGAGCGATGGCGGATGATTTTGAGTCTAACATTGCCTTTCAAGCGGCTTGTGAATTAGTGTTTGAAGGTCGCAGTCAGCCAAGTGGTTATACCGAACCGGTATTACATCGACGCCGCCTAGCGTTAAAGGCTTCTTAATCCTCCGCATACCCGTGAGCCCGCTGTTAATTAAGTGGGCTTTTTTATTCGCAATGGTTAACCAATTCCTATCGGCGATGATATAATTGCCGCCCTTCGCTTTTCTGTCGAGATACCTCCTTGAATTTTTTAGATAAACAGCTACTTATTTTTGATTTAGACGGTACGTTAGTCGATAGCGCGCCAGACTTAGCCAACGCCATTAATCAGATGCTCAAGCAACTAGGCCGTGACACCTTTAGTGACACTCTTATTCGAAGTTGGGTTGGCAATGGCGCCCAAACGCTAGTGGAAAGAGCCTTAAGTGCTAGCGACATAATTTGCGCTTCGTTAGACCGCGATTTAGCCGCACGGGCATTGGCTATTTTTCTGGCGAGTTATCGCCAAAATGTGTGTGTAGATAGTGTGTTATACCCCGATGTTGCGACAACACTTAAGCAACTAAAAAAGCGCAATTACCGCCTCGCTATCGTGACTAATAAACCGATTGAATTTGTCGGGCCAATTTTAGAAAAACTCGGGCTTAATGATCTGTTCGAGCAGATCTTAGGTGGCGATAGTCTGGCGCTGAAAAAACCCGATCCGCTGCCCTTAAATTACCTAAGCGAAGGCCTCAATATCGCACGTCAGCATTGCCTAATGATTGGCGACTCAAAAAACGATATCTTAGCGGCTAAAAACGCACAGATGGAAAGTGTTGGTTTAACCTATGGTTACAATTACGGTCAAGACATTGCGCAGCACGAACCTGAGCTAGTACTCAACGATTTTGCCATGTTGTTACAAACCTTAGCGCCTAGGGGAATATAGATGGCTAAAAATACTAAGGTGTCGAGTCAGAGTCACGATCAAGCAATGACTATCGCCAAGGGCACTCAAAAGCCGGGCCAAAGTAAAGATCAAACTAAGCTGATTGCTGCGGGTATCGAAAAAGGCATTGCGCAGCATAAGAAACTCCATAAAGCGAAGATGCGCGAGCAAGATAAACAGCGCAAGAAAGCGAGTAAGCATGGGGCTACCAGTGTCGATGAATCGGCTGAACTGGCAACGCCAACCTCTGCACGCCCCGCGGTCTACTTACCATGGCTACTACTGCTGGTCTCTTGGCTTGGTTTTGCCCTTTACTTTTTTCTATTGGCGTAATGTTTGTCTATGAAAGCAATCACGATTATGGTGCAAGGCACCACCTCAGATGCCGGAAAGTCGACATTAGTCTGCGCCATGGGGCGAGTGTTTCAGCGCCAAGGTTTAAAGGTCGCACCATTTAAACCTCAGAACATGGCACTCAATAGTGCCGTTACCAGTGATGGTGGTGAAATTGGCCGCGCGCAGGCCCTGCAAGCGCAAGCTTGTGGGCTTGAGCCGATCACCGACTTTAATCCGGTGCTACTTAAGCCAAGCAGCGATATTGGTTGTCAGGTTGTGATTAACGGCAAGGTCGCTGCACAGCTCGATGCTAAAAATTATCATGAGTATAAGCCTACCGCGATGAAGGCCGTGTTAAGTGCTCACTCACGACTAGAGCAGCAATTTGAGGTGGTTGTGGTCGAAGGGGCGGGCAGCCCGGCGGAGATAAACCTCAGAGATCGCGATATCGCCAATATGGGATTTGCCGAAGCAGTGGACTGCCCCGTTATCCTGATAGCCGATATTGATCGTGGCGGGGTATTTGCCCATTTAACTGGTACTCTAGCCTGCTTGAGTCAGTCGGAGCAAGATCGAGTGATTGGTTTTGTGATTAATCGTTTTCGTGGCGATCGCTCCTTATTAACCTCCGGTAATGATTGGTTAGAGCAACAAACGGGTAAACCGGTATTGGCGGTGATGCCCTATCTGCAAGGCTTGTATTTGGATAGTGAGGACAGTGTCGCCATTGAGCAACAGCTAATTAATGAAAAATTAAAGGTGTTGGTGCCGGTGTATCCGCGCATCAGCAACCATAATGATTTGGATGCGCTGCGCGCTCATCCTCAGGTTGACGTAGAGTTGATCGGCCCTGCGCTTAGTCCGCGTTTTGGTGCCGCTGATTTGATTATCCTCATGGGATCCAAAAATACCCAGGCAGATTTGGCCTGGTTGCGCGAGCAGGGTTGGGATAAAGCCATTGCCAAACACCTGCGCTACGGCGGTAAAGTCATGGGTATTTGCGGTGGTTTACAGATGCTCGGTCAGCTTATTAACGATCCGCATGCCATCGAATCATCGGCCAAACTAAGTAGTCATGCCTTTGGCTATTTACCCATTCAAACGACATTAACAAAAGATAAACAACTGACTCTGAAACAAGGTATGTTGACCTTGCCAAATCAGTCATCAGTACCAATTAGTGGCTATGAAATTCATGCTGGTGTGAGCGTTATTGACGAGGCCGCGGTGATCTCTGTTGTAACCGACCAGCAAGATTTACACAACCTCGGCGCAGGGTTCTTATCAGCAGACCAACAAATTTTTGCCAGTTATTGGCACGGTTTAATGGATACACCTCTGGCACTAAATGCTATTTTGGCTTGGGCCAGTGACGGTGATACCTTTGAGTTAGTCGACTATCAAGCGCTGCGCGAGCAAAGTATTGATGTATTAGCCGATAGCCTAGAACAAGAGTTCGATTGGCAGACTTATGACGCGGCGCTCGCTGCATTTCATCGATTACGTAAATAAATGTCAATTAATGTTTCAAGTTGTTAAATTAGAAACAATTAGAAACAGTTTGCATCAATATCGACCGCTTACAATCGGTATACTTGAGCTGAGTCAATAATCGAAGATGAAAAATTTATGAGCTTTCTTGTATCCACACTAAGTAAATGTATTCGAACCTGTATTGTTTTATCTGTGCCACTTTGCTCCTTTGGAGTGCTAGCGACCGAGCCTAGTGACCAACAACACGTGCTGCAAAATAATAATAATTACCCAGCAAGTTTCTTTGGCCAGTATCAACCACAAAATGCCATGGATATGGTGGAACGCCTGCCTGGTTTTAATTTTGATGGTGGCGATAACGCCCGTGGCTTTGGCGGCAATGCCGGCAATGTCTTAATCGATGGCGCGCGACCAACCTCAAAATCCGGTGGTTTGTGGGGGGCGCTGCAACGCATTCCTGCAGCGCAAGTTGAGCGTATTGAGATTCTACGTGGTGGCGTTGGCGCTGGTGAAGCCGCCGGACAATCGATAGTTGCGAACGTTATTAAGCGTAAAAACGTAACGTCTGGCACCTGGGCGCTCAAGTTTCGTGGCGATGAAAACGGTTCCATAAAACCAAATATTGAGGCGGCAATGACCACCAATGTCGGGCAATGGAATGGTGCCTTTGACATCGATTTAGGTCAAGGACCAAACTCGAGAACCGCACAAATTACAGAGTTTGATGCCAATAATCAGATCATCGAAATCGCTAAGGAACGCCAAGCACAGTTAGGCCGTTTTGCCTTTAGTAATGCTCAACTGGATCGAAAATTCGAGAGCGGCAAGCTGACTTTAAATGGTCGAGTAGGTACCGATACCTGGTCAAATGACACCAAGCGCGATATTTTTGTGACTGGCGAGGCTGATGCCTTATGGGATTTAACGGAGCGTAATACGTTCAAGACGGCCGAATTAGGTATCGACTGGGTCGAAACCATGGGCCAGTGGAAGTGGCATAGTTTAGGCATAGCCCAAGTTGAAAACCGCGAATATCGCAATCATGTCCAAAACCTTGAACAACAAAATGTCACCAATACCAGTGATTTTACCCAGCACAAGCGTCAATTTGAATATATCGTGCGCAATACTTATGGTTATGTTGGTAGCGAAAAATTTAAACCGGAATACGGTATTGAATTTGCCAATAACACCCTCGAAGCACAGCTCGATTATGTCGATGATGGGGTGGTCCAAGAACTCGATAATGCTAATGTTACGGTGGAAGAATTACGCGCCGAAATTTTTGCTAGCTTTGTTTATGACTATAGCGAAATAATTACCTTAGAGGGTGGATTGACCGCTGAATTCTCACAAATCGAAGTATCAGGTGGCAACGCCAAAAAGCAAAATTTTGATTTCTTAAAACCGCGTGTTGCGGCGAACTTTAAGTTAAGTGATAGCCTAAACGTTACCCTAGAAGCCCAACATGTCGTCGGTCAGCTTAATTTTAATGATTTTGCCGCCAGCTCTTCGGTGGAAGATGAACGTGACATCGGTGGTAACTCAGATTTAGTGCCGGAACAAGTCAGTCAAATAAGCGCGGTGATGGATTGGAGCTTTAGTGAAAAAGGCAGCGTTAAATTTGATATCTATCATCACTGGCATCAAGATATTCTAGAAGAAATAGTACTGCCATCGGGTAGCCCGGGTCTGGGTAATGCGGGTGATTCTAGAATGTGGGGCTTTAATACGAATGTCAGCTTGCCGATTGATGCTGTGCTTGAAAACGGACTAATCGAGGTCGATTACCGTTATCGTGACACCAAATTCTTCGATACTATTATTGGCCGAGACCGCATTACCAGTTATTACTTACCGCACAACTTGCGGGTGAAATTTCGTCAAGATATTAGTGAGTCAAAGCTGGCGTGGGGGGTAGAATATTATAATCACTTTACCGATAGCGCATTTTACGTCGACGAATTAACCACATTTTCGGGTAATGATCGGGTGAGTGTATTTGTTGAAACGACCTACTTTAGCGATTTAAAGATTCGTTTGGAGTCTGACAACGTTAATACAGGTGAGTTTAATCGCACGCGGACATTCTTTGATGGAAATCGTGGCGGTAGTTATGATGGCAGGCAGGTTTCGCAGCGTACCCACAAGCCGACCTTTAAGTTGTCAATCTGGGGTACCTTTTAGGTAAGAAATTATGGGTAGGTTTGGCCGTGATCGGACCTACTCTGTTAACCTTGGGCTATTGCTTAGAATAATAGCCATGATCTTATTAATGTCGTGACGTGCGGCAAAGTTTTTGGAAAAGGCCAGATATGACTCTTCACCAACACCTGGTAAGGTCATTATGGTTAACTGTTCTTTTAGCGCTAATGCCGCAACGGTGCTCTTGGCGATACTGGCATCGGTCATGAAAAGATCAATGCGTTGCTTTTTTAACATCAGCAAACCACTGGCTACATCCAAGGTCTGATAGCTGGTATTTCCATGTCGTTTAATTACCTTATCAAAATATGGATTGACGCTCATCGATCGGACCTTACCAATGACTCTTGCCGGTTGTTTTTTCATACCAAATTTAAAGGGGTCGCCTTTGCGCTTAACAATGACGTCATTGTTAAAGTAGATAAACGGTTGCTCTGGAAATGCTAAGAAGCTGGTTCTTTTCTTGAGTAGCGCGGTAGGGAGCAACGCATCTATTCTTGAGTGTTTCACCTCTTCAATGGCCCGAGCCCATGGCATCACTCTTAGTTCAAATATAAATTCACTATGTCGTTCGACGTGTTTGAGGTATTGCACGAAGGTGCCCGTCGTTTCGCCATCTTGGTTTACATAGAGATAAGGTTTTATCACAGGGACTGCAATAGTGATGGTGAATTTTTGGGCCTTTGCATAACTCGCATACATAAGTACAAAAATTATTGTCAGCGCTTTTATGGACAGTATTTGTAATAGGCGCATCAGTAATGTAGCCATCCGTGAAGTTTGTAATCGATCATAAATTGGGCGGGAAGTATAGCGCAGTGGATTGATTAATCTAGTTATTTTGCTTTAGCTTAATTGAAACTCTTGTTAAGGATATGATTCGGTTCAACTTTTGGCATGAAGTACCTTGAGATATATTTGACTAATAATGCGGTCGATATGTCGCTAATGACAAACACCAACGAGTGAATTGTTGTCGCTGGTTTTTTAAGATAACGAATTATCCCAGTAAATAATATTGCAGTTAAGATCTTAAAGGTAATGGATTAGCCAAGCGAAAAAGGGGGCTAACAGTGCGGTCAATATACCGCAAATGACTAACGCCAATGAGCTAAACGCCCCCTGTTGCTGACCTACTTCAAGTGCCTTGGCCGTGCCTATTGCGTGGGCGCTAGCGCCCATCGCGAGCCCCTGTGCATGAATATTACAAATATGGCATCGCTTTAATACACTAAAACCACACAATGCGCCAAGGAGGCCAACCGCGATCACCACGGCCGCGCTGAGTGAGGCAATGCCGCCCGTTTGATTGGCTATCGCCATTGCGATAGGGCTAGTGACAGACTTAGGTAATAAAGAGAGCAATAGTTGTTTATCATCGCTTAGCAGATAAGCGATAGCCAGTCCTGAGCCCATTGCAACGAGCACCCCGACACTGCAACTAATCATCATTGCACGCCATTGTTGACGAATTTGTTGTATTTGATTAAATAGAGGCAGTGCGAACGCCACAACGGCAGGTTCGAGTAACCAGACAAACAGCTGGTTAGCTTGTTGGTATTGCTTGAAATCCAGCGAGCTAAGGCTAAATAACAATATAAAAAAAACAATGCTCCACAACAACGGATTGGCCAGTGGATGGTGCCAAGGTGTTAACAGCTTTTTTAAGCTAAGAAAAACCACGACGGTTGCCAATAAATTGAAATAGATCATTTAGCTAACCGCTGATAACACCAGCCGACGGTTATCAGTACGGCTAAGGTACTGACGAGGCTACTGGCTAATATTGCCAACCAGTACTGGGACAATAAATCACTATATTGTAATAGGCCAACCCCAACCGGTACGAAAAATAGTGTCATGTTGTTGAGTAAAAAATTGCTAGCAGGCATCACCCATTGGCGATCGATTAAGCGGCAGCTTAGGGCGCCAAAGAGCAATAACAAGCCAAATATAGACCCAGGAATGGGCAAGCCACTGTAATAGCTAATCCCTTTACCTAACGCTAAAAATATCAATAAGATGACAGCGCTGCGGATAAACTTGAGGAGCTTAGCGGTGAATGATTTCATGAAGCGAGCAATAGCACCCACGTAATAGATTAATAGGTTGAGGATACCATATTACGTATTGTTGCCAATGACTAGGCTATAAAGCAAAATACTCTATGCTAGAACTGAATTATTGTTGCACAGCTACTATAATAAAGGGTACATATGGGTATTATTTGTCATTGCTGACAAATTTCACTAAATGTCAGCCGAGTGGCACCAGTTTTTTATTGAAAAAAAGTGTGAACTCGTAGACAATATGCGCCATAAATCAATCATCAATCTGAGTCATAAAAGCGCATTAGCCTGCGGATTTTAAAAGTGCTTGGAAATTAATAGTCTATAAGTCAGGAGTAAGTATGCCGTCACGTAAAGAATTAGCTAATGCTATTCGCGCCCTTAGTATGGATGCTGTTCAGCAAGCCAATTCAGGTCACCCCGGAGCCCCGATGGGCATGGCCGATATTGCCGAAGTACTTTGGCGTGATTTCTTAAAGCACAACCCAGCCAACCCAGATTGGAATGATCGCGATCGTTTTATCCTCTCAAATGGTCATGGCTCGATGCTGTTATATTCACTACTGCACCTTTCTGGTTATGATTTGCCGATCGAAGAATTGAAAAATTTCCGCCAAATGGGTTCTAAGACGCCTGGCCATCCAGAATATGGTTATGCACCGGGTGTTGAAACAACCACTGGTCCTTTAGGCCAAGGCGTGACTAACGCTGTGGGCATGGCGATTGCCGAAAAGACCTTAGCGGCGCAATTTAATCAGCCCGGTCATGATGTTGTTGACCATTATACCTACACGTTCTTGGGCGATGGTTGTTTAATGGAAGGCATCTCTCATGAAGCCTGTTCACTAGCGGGTACGTTAGGCTTAGGTAAATTAGTGGCATTTTGGGATGATAACGGCATCTCAATTGATGGCAATGTTGAAGGTTGGTTTACCGATGATACAGTAAAACGCTTTGAAGCATACGGCTGGCACGTGATTGCCAATGTCGACGGACACGATAGCGCACAAATTAAAGCGGCGATTGAAGCGGCTCAAGCGGATACGAAACGCCCGACCCTTATTTGTTGTAAAACCACCATCGGTTATGGTTCACCAAATAAAGGCGGCAGCCATGACTGTCACGGCGCGCCACTAGGTAGCGATGAAATTATTGCGGCACGTGAGTTTCTTAACTGGCCACATGCTGCCTTTGAAATCCCTAACGATATCGCAAATCAATGGAATGGTACGGCTAAGGGGAGCGAGTTAGAGAGCGCGTGGAATGATAAATTCGCCGCTTATGCTGCTGCATACCCTGAGTTGGCCACTGAGTTAACCCGTCGCTTAGCGGGCGATATGCCGGCTAACTGGGAAGAAACAGTAGATACTTACATTAAGGATCTACAAGCTAATCAAGGTAACATCGCCTCACGTAAAGCGTCACAAAACACCCTAAACAAATTTGGTCCATTATTGCCAGAAATGCTGGGCGGTAGTGCAGATTTGGCGCCGTCGAATCTCACCATGTGGTCTGACTCGAAAGCGATAACTGCAGATGATGCCAGCGGTAACTATTTGCATTACGGCGTACGTGAGTTTGGAATGTCAGCGATCATGAATGGTTTAGTACTGCACGGTGGCTTTAAGCCATACGGCGCAACCTTCCTGATGTTTATGGAATATGCACGTAATGCACTACGCATGGCTGCATTGATGGGCCAGCCATCAATCTTTGTCTACACGCATGACTCAATTGGTCTGGGTGAAGATGGTCCAACTCATCAGCCTGTCGAGCAAATTGCTTCATTGCGCTTGACGCCTAATATGTCAACTTGGCGTCCGTGTGACGAAGTTGAGTCGGCAATTGCATGGCGCCATGCGGTAGAACGCAAAGATGGCCCAACAACGCTTATCTTCTCGCGCCAAAACCTACCTGGTCAGGCTCGTGACTCACTACAACTTAGTAACGCCGCGCGCGGTGGTTACACATTGGTTGATTGTGACGGCCAGCCACAGCTCATATTAATTGCTACAGGTTCTGAAGTTGGCCTTGCGGTTGACTCAGCTAAAGAGCTAACCAATCAAGGCATTAAGGTTCGTGTGGTATCAATGCCTGCAACTGATGTCTTTGAATCACAGGATGCTGCTTACAAAGAGTCTGTGTTACCGGCGGCGGTTAGTGCACGTGTTGCAGTTGAAGCTGGGATTGCAGATTATTGGTATAAGTACGTTGGACTCAACGGAAAGGTGGTCGGTATGACGACCTTCGGTGAGTCGGCGCCTGCCGGTGATTTGTTTAAGCACTTTGGCTTCACCGTTGACAATGTCGTTGACGTTGCCAAGTCGGTATTGTAATCGTTAAGTATTAAATTCAGGGCCGCTAAATTAGCGGCCTTCTTTTTGCTGGTAAGATAATTGGCTAGCAAATGATGTAGGAAGTAGGGTGTGAATGGCTAGATTACGCGTCGCAATTAATGGTTATGGTCGTATTGGACGGAGTATATTACGTGCCCTATACGAGCGTAATTATTGTGAGAAAATTGATATTGTCGCGATCAATGAATTGGCAGCGCCAGAGGCGATGGCTCATCTAACAAAATATGACTCGACCCACGGGCGATTTATGCTACCGATCTCTATTGATAATGATAAATTATGCATTAGTGACGATAAGATTCAATTATTGCATATCGAACAACCGTCACAGTTACCGTGGCGCGCACTTGATGTCGATATTGTACTTGAATGTAGCGGGGTATTTAGCTCACGTGAGGATGCAACCGGGCACCTTGATGCTGGTGCGGGTAAAGTGTTGTTTAGCCAGCCTGCGGCAAATGATGTCGATAAAACGATTATCTTTGGGGTTAATGATTCATCGCTCACCAAAGCCGACCGAATTGTCTCCAATGGTTCATGCACCACCAACTGTGTGGTGCCGGTTATTGAGGCGCTCGATAATTGTTATAAGATCAAGGGCGGCACCATTACTACCATTCATTCGTCGATGAATGATCAGCAAGTTATCGATGCCTACCACCGGGATTTACGCCGTACCCGCGCCGCCAGTCAATCGATAATTCCGGTTGACACCAAGCTGGCGCAAGGTATTGAACGTATTTTGCCTAATTTGAAAGGCAAGATGGAAGCTATTTCAGTACGAGTACCTACGGTTAATGTGACCGCGATGGACTTGAGTGTGACGCTTGAACAGCGTGTCGATATCGACATGGTCAATCAGATGTTAAAAGCGCAGGCTAATAACGGGCTAAGTCATGTCTTAGACTATACCGAAGTACCGCTGGTTTCTTGTGATTTTAATCATGATCCCCATTCCAGTATCGTCGACGGTACCCAGACTCGGGTCAGTGATGGCCATTTAGTCAAGCTGCTGTTGTGGTGTGATAATGAATGGGGCTTTGCTAATAGAATGTTAGATACCTGCCTGGCCATGAGCCGCGCGGGTCAATAGAATTATTTAATTTTAAAGGATAGATTGATGTCTGTAATAAAAATGACGGATTTAGCACTAAGCGGTCAACGGGTATTAATTCGTGAAGACTTAAATGTGCCGGTTAAAGACGGGAAAGTCACTTCAGATGCGCGTTTACGAGCTGCGCTACCGACATTAAAGCTAGCCTTGGCGCAAGGCGCTGCGGTGATGGTTATGTCGCATCTAGGGCGTCCAACAGAAGGCGAATCTGACGCCCAATATTCATTGGCGCCGGTAGCGCAATACCTCAATGATGCACTGGATGTTAACGTGCGCTTAGTTACTGATTATCTTGACGGTGTTGAAGTCGCCGCTGGTGAGCTAGTTATCTTTGAAAATGTTCGTTTTAATCAAGGTGAAAAGAGCAATGATGACGCTTTAGCTAAGCAGTTAGCTGCCTTGTGTGACATCTTTGTGATGGATGCCTTTGGCACGGCACATCGCGCGCAAGCATCGACTCATGGCGTGGCTAAATATGCAGCCACCGCCTGTGCTGGTCCGTTGTTATCTGGTGAGCTTGAAGCGTTGGCTAAAGCACTGGATAATCCTGCTCGTCCGATGGTCGCTATTGTTGGCGGTTCAAAAGTATCGACCAAGCTAACGGTATTAGAAAGCTTGTCTAGTGTTGTCGATCAACTCGTTGTTGGCGGCGGTATTGCCAATACCTTTATTGCGGCAGCGGGCCATCAAGTGGGTAAATCACTGTATGAAGCAGACCTTGTTAGTAATGCGCAGCAATTAACTGCTGATGCGAAGACCAATGGCGGTGATATTCCAGTACCTACCGATGTGGTGGTGGCGACCCAATTTTCAGAATCGGCAAGTGCTACGCTAAAGTCTGTTAGCGATGTTAACGACAACGAAATGATTTTCGATATCGGCCCTGAGTCCGCTGCTGCCTTGAGTGAAGTTATCAAGAACGCTGGTACTATCGTGTGGAATGGTCCGGTGGGCGTTTTTGAATTTGAACAATTTGGCGGTGGCACCGAAACTATCGCGCGCGCGATTGCGGCGAGTAAGGCATTTTCTATTGCGGGTGGCGGTGATACGCTGGCGGCGGTTGATAAGTATGGCATCGCCGATGATATTTCTTATATATCAACCGGTGGTGGCGCTTTCTTAGAATTTTTGGAAGGCAAAAAACTACCAGCGGTGGAAATATTAGAGCGCCGCGCTCAAAAAATCTAACTTATTTAATCACGGCATAAAGTTTAAGATAAAACTAGCCTATAATTAAATGAGTAACTAAACAGTTGGGGGATAATGCACTCGGCGATAGCCAGTCATTATCCCTATTATTCGGGTAATATTTACCCCATTAAAATTAGTGACAGGAACAAATAAAATGGCTTTAATTTCATTGCGTCAACTTTTGGATCATGCGGCAGAACATAGCTATGGTATTCCAGCATTTAACGTAAATAATCTTGAGCAAATGCGTGCCATCATGGAAGCAGCGGATCGTACCGATAGCCCGGTTATCGTGCAAGCGTCTGCCGGCGCTCGTAAATATGCTGGTGCACCTTTCCTTAAAGCATTGATGAATGCTGCAATTGAAGAGTTTCCACATATTCCGGTATGTATTCATCAAGATCATGGCACTGATCCTGACGTATGTCAGCGTTCCATTCAACTGGGTTTTTCATCGGTAATGATGGATGGCTCATTGATGGGCGATGGTAAAACACCGTCAAGCTATGATTACAATGTCGATGTGACTAAGCGTACGGTAGATTTTTCGCATGCTTGTGGCGTGTCGGTCGAAGGTGAGATTGGTTGTCTAGGTTCGCTGGAAACAGGCATGGCAGGTGAAGAAGATGGCGTTGGCGCAGAGGGCATTCTGACCCAAGATCAAATGCTAACTAGTCCAGAAGAAGCCGCAAGCTTTGTTAAAGCTACAAACTGTGATGCCTTAGCTATTGCTATTGGTACCTCACACGGCGCTTACAAGTTTACCCGCAAGCCGACCGGTGACATCTTAGCCATTGATCGTATTAAAGCGATACACGCGCGCCTGCCAAATACCCATCTTGTGATGCACGGATCTTCATCTGTGCCACAAGAATGGCTGGCGGTTATCAATGAGTTTGGTGGTGAAATTCCAGAAACTTATGGCGTGCCTGTAGAGGAAATTGTTAAAGGCATCAAATTTGGTGTTCGTAAGGTAAATATCGATACCGATTTACGCTTGGCGTCAACCGGCGCAATTCGTCGCTTTATGGCACAAAACCCGTCTGAATTTGATCCACGTAAATTCTTCTCGGTAGCGCAAAAAGCGATGGAACAAATTTGTATCGACCGCTACGATGCCTTTGGTTGTGTCGGCATGGCAAGTAAAATTAAGCCATTGACCCTAGAGCAAATGTATTTACGTTACACCTCGGGTGAGCTCGACGCTAAAGTACTTTAGTAACAAATGTTTTTTGCAGCGGGCACATTGCCATGTACTCGCTCTAACGACTACTTCCATGTAGTCGTCGGCTCGGGCATTGCCGCCACGGATGGCGGTACTTAGACTTTGTCGGGAACAAAAAGTCTGCCATGTGCTCGCTCGGCTCGGGCATCTCGATAACTGCTGACTGCGTTATCCTAATGCGCACATCCTTGTGCGAACATGCTTCGCTCTAACGACTACTTCCATGTAGTCGTGAACATCGCCGCTCCTTGCCATTGCGTGCATGGATGCACGTACTTAGAGTTTGTCTGGAACTAAAACTCTGTGCGTGCATGGATGCACGTACTTAGAGTTTGTCTGGAA
>Ga0105355_10000373_pt1 | contig 40783 bp, 39 predicted proteins | sample GOMGulsemesocosm_2_FD_83508 | JGI IMG/M metagenome (GOLD analysis project Ga0105355, IMG submission 83508) | Methane-oxidizing microbial communities from mesocosms in the Gulf of Mexico - GOM9C Gulf of Mexico | ecosystem: Environmental > Aquatic > Marine > Cold seeps | place: Gulf of Mexico...
AAGTTAATCGCAGGACAATATACCATTCCCAGCATAAGTAACCTTATTATTCCCGCCACGACAACAGGGATTATTGTGGCTCCGTCTTATACTTTCATTGATGCCAATAACAGACTTGAAGGGACATCAACCTACTCATGGTTAGTTGACGGTATAGAAGCTGGAACTCAATCGACTATTAACTTACCTAATACTACCGAAGGTAAGCAATTATCAGTTTGTGTAACGCCAACGGCAATTTCAGGCGAAAACCCGCAAGGTCTACAAGTCTGTTCAGCATCTATCACTATCGCAGCAAAAGTGGGCACAGGTCCCACTGTTAATAATTTAGCCTTTAGCGCTTTTGCCAAAGCGGGGGATGATGTATCCATTAATTATGATTATGTTGATGCGGATAACGATGCCCAAGCAACAAGCCCCGTCAGCTGGTCGATTGATGGTACAGAAGTAAGTCAAAATACTACCATTACGCTACCAGGTAATAGTGCTGGAAAGCTATTATCAGTCTGTATTACTCCTTCTTCAACCACTGGCTTACCAGTAAATGGCACGCAAACCTGCATTCAAAGATATATCGTTAACATTGAAATATCGGGAGAGCTGGAACTACATAAGACGATCAATCTTGATATTAAAGGCTATACGTATAACGGCGTAACATGGAAGATCCTACATCCAACTTATGCACCAGTTAGATCTACCAGTGATAGTTTTTTTGTAATCACAGGGACGATAATTACAGAGAGTGCGGCTTGGTTGGTCGCAAATGATATTGAAGTCTGTATTGATACAAACGAAGAAGGTGAATTATGCTTTTCTGTGGGTGATCAACCCACCTCATTAGTGACTGGAGGAATGGCAACAGAACTAGACGCAGGTAATAATATTACTAAAAGAGTTATTGCGCCGGTGAGTTATATTGATTTGACTATTGGGCTAGTGACTAAACGGTTACATCGTCCACTAAATATTACCGAATCAATACGTTTAAATGCGATAACGGCAGGTGCTGTGCCTTTGCATACCGACAACTATCAAGATAATTCACCAAAAATAAACTGGACACTATACGATCAACCTACAGCAGTAACTCATTGTACTAGCCGAGGTTTTGTATTACCTGTTCAAGGTCACGACGATACTTCAGATCCTTTCGGGCTTAAACAGTATTACGCTCATATTCAAGCTACATACCCTCAATTTACAAGCTCAGCTGTCACCCATGCAATGGGCTGGCCTGCACAATACTTTCGTAGTTCGTCTTTCAAATCAGCTACTGAACATTATGATTTCTACTTATCAGGTAACGATCCTAGCTACATCGACGATGTGGATCATGAAGCTGTCGGGTGTTTATCAACAGTACCTTAACTTAGAGAAAAGTACTGTTACTTAAAAGCTGGCAGCTTCAAGTAAAACTTTCGGGTCGTCGATGCCCATCTCTTTAAGTGCATCACTTAATGCGGTACTTGTTTCTTGTAGCGCGCCCTGCTGAGATGCCATTTGAGTGTACAGCCCTCTGAGTAATTCTATTTGAGCATTTTCATCTAGATCGGTGCTTTGTTGAGCAACCTCAATTTGCTGTTTTAATTTCTCAATCTCTTGCTTTAAATCTTTAATGCGCTGTTTAAGCTGTTCGATATGGGGAGGCAATTTAGGTTTTTCTTCTGACTCTTCATTACGCAGTTTTTTAAGTCCCTCTTCTGAAATCGTAACGTTTACGTCGTTAGGCGTTTTTTCTCATCTTCTGATGTTTTTTCGCTGGCTTTCACTAAAGCAACTTCATCCACGCTCTTTTTAGGCGTAGAGACAGTAAATGAGTTTGCCATGGCCAAGGTACGTTCATTAATATTCAATTGGGAATCCTTTCATAATTCAACCTTCACTATATATCGGCCTGTTAAACAATAGCTTGAGTTAGATTAAAGAAGGAATCATAAATAGTTGATTCCTTCTTATATTTACTAGCTATTATTTAATTTATCTCCCGCCAATGCTAGATTCGCTTGGATTTCTTCTGTTAAGGGGACATTATTCTTATCAACTAGTTGTAGCCCTTTAGCAAAGGATGCTTTCGCTTCCTTAAATCGCTTCAATGCCATCAACCCGCTGCCTAGACTATCGTAGTTGTTTGCAGAGTGAGGAAACTTTTGAACATTAAATTTAAAAATGAGTACTGCCACTTTTGGCATTTTTTGCAACATCATCGTCTCATAACCTAGAATATTGATTTCATGCTCAACCATCGTCATATCATGGGCTATTTGGGACATTTCAATCATAAATTGTGGAGTTACGGATTCAAGACTATCTTCTTTTAGTGACAGCGCCGTTGATTTTATTAATGACTTTAACTTAATTGAAGCTGATTTATATTTTTTGTTACTGTTCCCACGTGCATTGATGGCGTCTTTCGTCGCTAATTCAAGTGCTTTGTCATAAGTAGCAGACGCTTCCACTTTAATTTGCGGTATAACCCCAACACCTTCCCAATTAGTTTTCGTAATTGCATTCTCTGAACGCCCCACTGGAATGAAAACATTAAAAGAATCATTTATGGTAAAAACATTCCCTGGATGCGCACCGCCTAAGGTGACTTCTCCAACAATCGTCGCTCGATTATGTGCCTGCATATGGTAGCTAAAGCCTTCGGCAGCTGAAAACGTTTTTGCACTCGTTAGGATATAAACAGGGGTATCAGGCATCTTGTCACCGCCCACAGTGTCTAGTGTCCAAAACTCTCTATAACTATCGTTAGGGCGCCAATAAATTCGGTTCAGTAGTTTATGTTCATCCATGAAATAACTGCATAAGTATTGCACCATTTCAGGTGAACCACCGCCGTTACGTCTTAAATCAATGATTAGTGCATCAGAGGTACTTAATAATTTCATTGCTGCATCAATCGAAGCTTTTCCCATCTCCATTGGTGCAAATCCTCGAAGCTCAAGATAACCAATGTTGTTGTCTAATTTTTTTACTTGGCTAATACCTTGGTTACGCTGTCTATACGCTGCATAATCATTAATTCTTTGATCGATAATCTCTTCTTCACTAGGCGCCGGTCCAATTACATTTTTACGTACCCTCAGATGTTTATCATTGGTTATTTTTCGTAGCGCGTCAGTTAGAGCCTGTGCGAAGGCTTCTTTGTCAGAGTATTCATTAAATTTACCAATAGCCAAATCATCCAATAAAGAAATTTTGGTTGTTTCACCCACTTTTGGGAATACATAATTACTATGCATTAATGAACCAAGTTGCTTAATGGTGTCGTCTCGTTCTGCGGGTTTGACAGTATTAACTTGCGCATAACTGGTACTTAATGTGCAAAAAGCTAATAGCATCACACTCAGTTTAAAGCGTCGTTTCATGGCCAGTTTCTCTAGGTAGTAAAAAGAAATTAGACTATCAGCTCAAATGATATAAAAATTGTAAAAAAGTAAAGCCCTCTTCCTAATCTAAGAAAAAAACGCCTTCTCCTGCAATAGGTGTATACCCACCGTTTAATCGCTGGCTTATATTGTTTAATGAACTGTTTAGAAGTGGCGTATCAACACTGAAGAACTGCTTCGGGGTATGTTTAAAGTTAGCTTTAAACTCTTTATTAAGGTGTGACTGGTCAAAGTATCCTGCTTGTAATGCAACATCTGCCAGTGTTTTATAGGGCTTTTGCTGCAAAATGAGAAAATGATTCATGCGCCAAATTTTGCATAATTCTTTAGGCAATAAACCGCACTCATTTACGAAATTTTTTATTAAGGATACTTTGCTAATACTAAATTTATCGTAAAGAGACTCTAATTTAATGTGCCCTCTCGTTTCTAAAATACAATTACTTTGGTGGCGAAAAGAGGTTGAAAATTCAGGCATGAAACGCCATACGTTCATCATCCATTTATCTGCTAAATATCCCAGATGTTTAAACAATTGGGCACAATTATTAAGTGTAGCCCCTTCAATAAGAAGTAATATTTCATCATGATATTTATGCGTATTAAATTCGCTAATATCAGATAGTTTTACAATAGAATTTTTTAACTCTAACGGAGAAATAGCCGCCGTTTTAAATAACCCAAATGGTTTTAGTCTAATGCCAAAAATACAAACCTGACTTTTCGCCCGCCATTGATAACAAGCTGTTTGTTGCCCCATTAACCAACTACCTGCCGTGACATATTGTAGGTCGTCGTGTGAACCTAAAAGACGCAGTCCTATGCCGTCAGAAATAAATAAAATATCAAAACACCCTAAAGGGGGTAAGCAATCTTTAAGCTCATTGGTCTTTTGGGGGCTTAACGACAACATCCAATAGCACTCAACGACACTTGATAAATGTGCGGCGGGCCTCTGCTCTAAAATTGAAACGGGTAGTATTGTTTTCATTAGCTTAACGCATCTTATTGATAACAATGCTTGCACACATTGCTCTTAATTTCATCGGCGCATGCTCTGATGCATGATTTTTATGACACGCTTTAAATGTATCAATATGCTGATTCAATAATTTACTCGCTTTTTCAGGCGTTAGGGAGACCAGAGCTTTAACAAAGCGGCGCGGCCCTATTTGAAAATGTTGATAATCGATAGGGTTATTCCAATCGCCGCCCCAAATAAAGAACCCATGTCGTGCAAACAAGTCTACGACCTCTTCTGCCATCCCATGGCGCTGTTTCTTCCCTGGGCGAGCGTTGAGTCTATTCACCGCATAATGTGCACTTAATGTTGGGCTAATATTGGCATTGCCATCTTGAGATATTTCAATGAAAGGGTTTTGTAGTGGATTGACATCAATGGCAGCACCATAAGCGTGCATCGACCACGTTTTTTTATTAATAATAGCGCGGCCGTTAAACGCTGAGCTATTGTTATCATCCATTGAAGCGCTATCATTTCCTAGGTAATGTGAGATGTTACGCGCTTTTGCGATCATAAAGGATCGTTCTAATAACTGATTAGTTAACTCCTTTACATGAGGGGAAATAATATCTAAAACAATGAGTTCACCGTCATTTTTAATCACTCCTTTAGCGTTCACGTAACTAAAAGCAACACGGACTAAACGATTACATGGGATTGGATTGTTAGTAGTAATTACTTTATTTTGTTCTAGTTGCACACAATTAACTCCAGTGATATTCACTGCCGCATTAACTTGATTACAACCCCAAATAAGCATCACCATCATGCAAGGCATAAACGACTTAAGGAATAACATAAACTCTCGCGCTTTTAATTAAGAGCCATAACATACCATTAGTTACTCTTTGATATCGAACGAAATCAGCAAAAAATCAGCACGCGGTCAGGTGTTCCTCTTAGTTAGTTTGTAGTATCGCTGCGTACTATAAATTTATTAAGGAAAATTTTATGCTTAAACAAATTTTTATTGGCTTGGTTGTTACTGTGACAGTAGGTATTAGTCATTATAGTCAAGCTGACATCACCAAGAGCGTGACTGCGCCCTTATCTTATGGCAACCAAATAACGCTAACGTCAGATGCGTTAAACCGTGACCATGTTGTAGATATTTACTTGCCCCAAGGTTATAACAAAACAAGCGACAAAGTACGTTATCCAGTTATTTATACGCTAGATGGTTGGACACTGTCTCAAGGTGTAAACGGTGTTGTTAGTCATTTGGGAAATACCGCCGCTATGCCAAAGTCAATTGTAGTAGCGCTTCATACACCTAATATTTGGCGCTATTTACCACAGCTTGATGTAAAAGATTCAGGCTGGAATTTTGGAAATTCATCTCATCAAGTTAATGAATACATGCAGTTTATCAAGGATGAGTTAATTCCTTACATTGATAAATCTTATCGAACAAATGATTTTCGAGTGTTAATTGGCATGTCACCGTCAGCCATATTGGCACTACATACATTTATTAAAGAACCAGAACTCTTTAAAGCGCACTATTTATTTGCTGCTATTGATATATTCAGCTTGGGTTATGATAAAGAATCAACGCTGATGGATAGCTTGGTGAAGCATTTAAAGAGCAACCCACAACGTACAGGCTATTTATATATATCATCGGCTAAAAGTGATGCACAAGGGAACCCTCAACAACTGATTAATGCCTCTCTTTTACGCAAACGATTGTCTTCCTTTAGCAATGAAAAATTTAAATTCAAAGTTGAACACATTGAAAATTCCGAGCATTATCCAATGGCTATTCCGGGCTTACTTTCTGCAATTGATTTCTCTTTTCCCAGCAAAGAATTAGAGGTATTTCGAGACATAATCAAGACTCCGGGTAATGCGCTGGCAAAAATAGATACTTATTATGATGAATTATCAAGTAAATATGGATATCAAATTCATCCTGCAGCTAACTTACAACGCAATGTAAATAGCTTGCGGGGTATAGGTTATATATTACTGAGAGAAGATAGGAATGTAGAAGCTATTGATGTTTTTTCACGCTGGACAGAAGTAACACCGGATGAGCCTAACGCCTTTGATAGCTTGGCCGATGCTTATGAAAGTATAGATAAAAACGATTTAGCGTTTAAAGCCCATCAACGAGCAGTGGCAGTAGCCAAAAGATTAAACGATCCACAAACTGAGTTCTATCAGAAAATGTTCACCGACTTTAAAACACGTATAGCAAAATAAGAACAAACGTCCGCTTAGATAATTTGCTAGGGATATATAATGAAGCCACTGAGGTGTTCATCATATATTTCATCTAAAAAATTCATTTTACTGGATAATCATTTTGTTTGATGATTATCCGGTAACATGAAACCCATCATTATCCTCCCTATAAATACCCCTCTCTATTTAAACTGATTTAATTTAATACATTGATAAAGCAAAAATAGTTATTTAGAACTGATTAATCCTTGCACAACATATTTTACTGTATATACTGACAGGGTACTGTATGAAAACCCAGTTCACTTAACTAATTTCAGTAAAAGGCATCATCATGAAAAAACTTACTAACAGACAAGCAGAAATTTTACAGTTAATTAAAGATAATATTTCCGTTACTGGCATGCCACCTACTCGTGCTGAAATAGCAAAGCAACTGGGTTTTAAATCAGCCAATGCCGCCGAAGAGCATTTAAAAGCATTGGCAAAAAAAGGCGCTATTGAGATTATTCCTGGCACATCACGTGGTATTAGACTCATTAATAATGCAGCCAATGATGAGGAGAAAGCAGGTCTACCATTAATTGGCCAAGTGGCTGCTGGTGAACCAATATTAGCTCAAGAACATGTGGAAGCACATTATCAAGTAGATCCAAATATGTTTCACCCGAGTGCAGACTATCTACTCCGCGTTAACGGAATGAGCATGAAAGATATTGGTATTATGGACGGCGACTTGTTAGCCGTGCACAAAACAAATCAAGCACGAGAAGGCCAAGTTGTCGTAGCAAGAGTTGAGGACGACGTTACCGTTAAGCGTTTTGAACAAAAAGATAATACAATTTTGCTTCACCCAGAAAATCCTGAATTTTCAACGATTGTGGTCGATTTAGAATGTCAGTCTGTTGCAATTGAAGGGCTTGCTGTTGGCGTTATAAGAAACGGAGCGTGGCAATGAAATCACTCTACCTAAATACCACTGCACACAACGCAACATTTTCTATGAGCTCAGGCTTTCAAGATATTGATGAAGCACTAGAACATGGCGGTTGGCAGTCGCAAACTATTAATGAAGTTGTGAGTGCAGACGGCATTAGTGAACAATTAGAGATTTTGATCCCTACCCTATCAAAATTGAGTCAACAAGGCCGCTGGATTGTATTGGTAGGAGCGCCTAAACAAGGACTAAAATCTCTGCTAGAAAAACACGGTATAGATAGCGGTCATGTTTTATTAGTCCATCCAAAAGATCAAGTGGATGCATTATGGGCTATGGAACAGGCCCTCATGTCAGGTAATAGCAGTGCTGTTCTTGGATGGCCAGGAGAAATAGATGATAGGGACTTAAAACGGTTACAGCTTGCCGCTAAACGCACAAGTGCCCTGACCTTCTTATTTAAATCAGCCCAAAGTGCTCACCCACAAATTGAACTTAACTGTTATCGTCAACACTTTTCACACCAGCATGTCAGCATAAATAGAGGCGCATGCGCATTTCATTAGTTTTACAGCCAAAAAAAATGCCAATCAATTGATTGGCATTTTTTTTATATAAATTTCGACTATTCCCATTGAGCAACAGGTTTGTTTGACTTAATGATTTGATTAATTCTGCTGACAAATGAATGTTGCTGATCGGTCGCATCCGTTGGCGCAGTGAGCTGACCTTGTTGAAAATGAAAAACACCTAACTGATCAACCTTTAGGCTACCTTCAAAGAATATTTTTATATATTTAACAATTTGTTTAATAGAGTTTTTAGTGAAATTTTTCATATCATATCGTCCTAATATCACAGTGTATTTTTTGACCTAGCACTTGCAAATAAGTTCATTAAAAATCAAAAAAATAAGCTATCTTCAAATAATTTCCGCAAGATACCACAGTCATTAATATTAAGAACCTGATTACTTGTTACAAAGCATTTCAATAGCTGAGATAAGCATATTAATCCTTATATATGACCGTTTTATGGCACTGAAAATTTACTTAATACAAACAATGACACTGGGCATAGCATCAGCCATAATGCAGCTTACCTTGTATAGCATTCAATGAATAAAACTGAGAACCCACGCTTGAAAACGCTTATTTCTAAACATATGACTCCGAGTTCAAAAGCCGAGAGCAAAAGACTTTTACAATTAGCAGTACCGGCAATTCTTGCTCAATTAGCACAGATGTCATTTGGTGTAATCGATACAGTTATGGCAGGTCGCTATAGTGCAGATGCCCTCGCCGCTATTGCGATAGGAGTTAGTATTTTTAATCCTATTATCGTCTTTATTATTGGTATATTCCTCGCTTTAAGTCCGATAACTGCGCAATACAATGGTGAAGGCAATCAACTCGGGGTTAAACGAAGTTTTCAAACAGGGGTGATTATTTCTATTATGCTAGCATTACCTAGTGCGCTATTGCTCACCTCACTAGAACCATTTTTATGGGCTATGGGCATTACAGAATCAATTATTCCTTTAGCGAGTGGTTATTTGAATGTATTAGCATGGGGCGTTTTCCCACTCTATTTTTTCTTCGCTTTACGTTTTTGTAATGAAGGAATGTTTGCAAATAAAGCCATTATGTATTGTTCATTAATTGCATTGCCTTTTAACGTGGGATGTAATTATTGGTTCATCAATGGCGGGCTTGGTGTTCCTGCTATGGGGGCTATTGGCGTAGCATGGGCGACCTTGGTTGTCTGGAGTATTATGGCACTGTCTTTAATGGTCTATACGCTAGTGTCTAAACGTTATCATGGTTATAACCTCTTCACGCAATGGTTAAAACCACGATTTGACGACTACATGGAAATATTGCGCATTGGGACGCCGATGGGAATTGGACTTGGATTAGAAGTGGCTCTTTTTGGTGCTGTTGGCTTAATGATTGGTCGCTATACGGTGCCTGATATTGCAGGTCACCAGATCGCAATGAACATATCATCTCTTGCATATACGCTATCCTTAGGGCTTTCTGTAGCAGTTACTGCGCGTGTGGGGTATCACATTGGTAAGAAGAATCCCGCACAGGCAAGACAAACTGGTTTTATGGGGATACTATTTGGTACGGTTATTTCCATTTTTACGGCAACGGCAATGATTTTGTTTCATCAACCATTCATCCAAATATTTACCTCAGATACATTCGTGGTAGGCGTTGCTAGCCAACTAATTATCTTGGCTGCAATATTTCAAATATCTGATGGCGTTCAAGTTAATGCCAGTGGTGCATTACGCGGTATGAAAGATACTAAAGTGCCGATGATTATTTGTTTGATTGCTTACTGGCTTATTGGATTTCCAATTGGATATGTTCTAGCAGAATATGCAGGCTGGGGGGTTAAAGGCTATTGGGTGGCTATTATATGCGGCCTCACTATATCAGCCGCACTGATGACACATCGATTTAATAAGTTAACCCATTAACTAACTGAAACGACCTGATTTCTTCCTTGCTGCTTCGCACTATATAATCGTTCATCAGCAAGGTTGATTGTTTCAATGGCATCTTTACCTTTAATGAGAGTTGCCACACCAAATGAACAGGTAATATTAGCAACTGTTTCGCCAGACTTTCTATCTTTAATCACCAAACGCTCTATTGAAAGTCTAACTTTTTCAGCCATGTCATGAGCTAAATGCAGCGTAGACTTAGGAATTAAAATGGCAAACTCTTCACCGCCATAACGAAAGGCTAGTGCACCATTTGAACTTGATATCGATAGCCTTTTTCCTACTGCTTTTAGTACTTGATCACCTAGAGTATGACCATGGGTGTCGTTAAATATTTTAAAATTATCAATGTCTGCAATAATCAAACAGGCACTTGCATCTGGCAAAGATAGCAATCCATCAATTTCTTGCTCAAAAGCTCGTCGATTTAATAAACCTGTTAATGCATCATACAACGCGTCTTGTTGACTATTAGCAAGCTCCATACGAAGCGACTTAATTTCTTCTTGCGCTTGATTTAAACTAGCACCCAAATTTTTTGCATTGTCTCGCATCGTCAAAGATTTACTCAGTAAATCTCCTACAAATCCAGATACATCGTTAGGAGACATTGGCGTCTTTATAGAGTCTAGTTCTTCGAGTTCATTATGGGCCAACGTCATAGCGTCTTCAAAATTCTTAGCATTGTTTTGTGTAGAACCAATTGATTCCCCCACTTTACTAACAACTTCATCAATATTTTTTTGAAAGTCTTGGACGACATCAATATTGTCATTTTTTATATGCTTGCTATATAACTGTTCAGCTCTAAATTTGGGGCACGTATTATACAACTTAACAGCAGAGTCGAGTTCACGATTGAGGTTAGGAATTTCATTAGAGGCATAGGTGTACCACAAAGCATAGTTTGTAGGATTAACAGGCACACTATATTTCATCATCAGAGGAATTGTTTTCTTAAGTGTTTTGACTGATTCGTCAAAATTCACATCGCTAATCATTATCTCACTTCCCTGTCACTATTTCTGACGGTAATTCAATGCATTATTAAAGCTTTCTAATGCACCACTACCTTCACCTAGTTCTTGTTGTATTTGTGCCAATGTTTCAAAACGCTTAGCTGTTGGTGTTATCTCAATAGCTTTTAACAACCAAGTTTTGGCCTGTTTCCATTGTCTATCAATCTTATAAAGCAGAGTAATGACATCTAAAAACGCAACATCTTGCTGATACTTTTTCAAGTTGATTAACCGTTCACACCATTCTTTCGCAAGTTTTGGGCTGGCTTCATGTAAAACGATTAGTAAGGCACTATCCAGTTGTTTTGATAGTCTTTGAAATAATTCTTTTTCGATTAAATGATATTGATCACCTTTAATACTTAACTTAGCATATTCGCAAAAGATGTCGATATGATTTCGGTATTTTCTTGGGATGGATTTATAATATTTCTGTCCGCTATCAAATCCAGCTGCTGATGCTTGGTTGAACAAACCAATATAGCAGTGGCGCTTTGACGACTCATATTCAATTGGCGTAATGAGCTTTTTCTTGAATAGCAACTCGTTAATTTTTAGTACCTGTGTCCAGTCCTTCATGTGGCGTTGAATGACAAGGCTCAGCGGCAAAATATCGACATGTAGCGAGATATTATCAGGTTGCGTTGACAACCACTGCTGAGCACTTACAAAGTCTTCATCTTCAGTCATGAAGCGTAATTTGGTCGCTAGCAATGCGGTATTAGATTCGTCAGATAGTAACGCTTGCGCAAGGTATTCATCACGTTGTTGCCTTTTACCTTGCGTTGCTGCTGCGTTAATCGCGGTAAAGTAATTAAGTAATGGCGTTTTGCTGTGTTTGATATGAGTAATACTTAATTGTTCAGCTTGATCAAAATGCCCAGCCGCATATTCTAAAACCCCATCTAGTGTCTTCTTCTCTGCTATACGCTCTTTGCGCCAACCGAACCAATGACGTGTACGTCCCCACATTTTCAACGTATTGATGAGGGCCCACTCCGCAAATTGCAAAAGGGCATAAAAAGCAATTACCATCATAGTCATTACTACGATGCTAGTTTCAATCGTCCAGCCATTCATAGAAATTAAAACATAACTATCATGTCCCACTAATGATGGACCAATTAGTAAACCTAAAAATATAATAAAAACTAACAGCAATAATCTGATCATTATTATTGCTCCAATGTTGTTGCTGAACTTAAATTACGACGCACTAACTCATCACCAATCATGTTACGACTGAGTAAATCTCTAGGGTAATTAAGGCTAATTGTGACTTGTTCCAGTTTTTCTAATTCATCTAACATGAATGTTGTCGCGCTATCTTCACGATCAAAAAACTGTAAGACCCATTGTCGACTTAAGGTAATGGAGCTATTAAATGCTTGCTGCTGTTTACGGTAAACCGCTAGTTGCGCATGCACTAGTTTATTTTTGAGATTTTCTTCTAAATACCATTGTTGCTTGGCAGACATTAACGGCACTACATTGCCTTCACGTTTTCTAATTTTAATAAAACCATCAATAAAGGCATACCATGTCTTTTGCAAATTATCTTGCCAGCCGTCATCGGGAGTCGCCTGACTTGGCGCTTGATCTTCAATCGCATCTGGTAAGGTAACTGTATTTAGTTTCAAATTATCAATTTGAGCAATCAGTCCATCAATGGCCAGCGCAATATCTTGCGACTGTTCTTTAGGCAGAGCCGACAAGGTAGCAATGTCTTTGGCTAGCGCGCGTCTTAACCCAATAAGTGATTCATCGTGCATCTCTGCAATACGCATTTCTGCGGTAACCAATAAAGCTGTCGCCGTTTGCTGATCTTTTTCTTGCCATAACTTACGCCCTGCCATGGTCACTAAATAATTCGCTTCAGCTAACAGCCAATCATTTGGTCTGCGCCCTGATAGCTCTGAAATTTTCTGATTGATAATAGACTGTGTTTGTTGTTGCTCTGACAAACTCGCTTGCACATTTTTAGCTAACGCATCACTCAATTGTTTGTTGGCTTGTGATTGTGCATTGAGTTTCGCTTCAACATCACTCAATAACTTAGTCTGTTGTTTAAGTAACGCGTCTATTTTAGATTGTTCTGCCGCTTGATGGTTTAACTCAGCCGCTTCTTGCTTTAAATAATAATCAGTTGAATAACCAACAAAGCCTGCTAGTAATAAAACCAAAATAATGGCTAGCAACGCAAGTTTGCTGATTTTTTTAGGCGGCGCTACAGTCACGGACTCTGGCACTGATGACGGTGTAAACGAAGACGTTGATTCGTTCTCTTCAACGTTAACATTTTCACTCTCTTTCACTTCGACTATTTCAGAAGGTTGAGAAAGATTCTCAGACGAATTTTCTGCTGTTGAAGTATCATCATTTTTTTGTTTCATTTAAAAACTCATTAATTTAATAGTATCTTTAAAATAGATTCATTATCAGCGCCATGACTAATACTCACGTTGCGCGCCCCTAAATTCTTGGCCATTATAGCGATCCGTTCGCTGGGTACTACTAGCCATTGCTCTTGTAACCAAGATAAGCTATTTTCACCGACGTTCGCGTAAATATGCTGTAATATTTCGCCACTGGTCACCACTATAGTGTTTATTTGAGCTTGTTGCCATTGGCGTTCACAATCTTGAACATTCATTTTGATCAATTGTCGATCGTAAACTTCAAGATAACTAACATTGGCACCACGTTGCGTGAGTGATTCGGCAAGAAGCTCTCGACCACCATGCCCACGAATAATGGTAACGTTTTTATGCTTAACCTGCGATAAACCAGGGAGTTTAAGCAAGCCTTCCGATGTTGGATAATCTGGAATATCAGCCGTTATGCCCAGTGCGTTAAATTGATTCTGAGTTGCGCTACCAACCGCAAAATAACGACAGTTTTGAGGCCAAGCATTAATTTTATGACGCGAGAAGCGAACAGAGTTCTCACTGATGGCAATAACAATATCAGCGTCACTAATGGACGCCAGATTGGTCATATTGTCTAATGCATGTGCCTCAACCAAGGGGTGACAGACACTAAACACATTTTTTTCGGACAATAGTTTTGCCAATTCATTACTCTTGGCTAAAGGACGTGTTAATAAAACACGCCTCGGCAAAAAGGTCGATACCTTAGGCTTGTGCATAAACCTGTTGTAATATCTCTCTCCCACCACTATTGAGTAATTTATCGGCCATTTCAATTGCTGTTGTATGTGCATCCACTAGGTTACCCCGCGCTTCTTCGGTGAGCATGACACTACCATCAGGGTTACCAACTAAGGCGCGTAACCAAAATTCGTCACCTTCAATAACACAATAACTACCGATAGGCACCTGGCAGCCACCTTCTAAACGGTTATTAACCGTGCGCTCAATTAAAACACGCTGACGAGTTTCTAGATGTTCTAAGGGCGCCAATAATGTTTTCATGCGTTCATCATCCAGTCGGCATTCAATGCCAACGGCACCTTGTCCAACCGCTGGTAAAGATTGCTCAGGTTCAATAACCGACGCGATGCGATCTTGCATTTCTAGTCTAATTAAACCAGCGGCGGCCAAAATAATGGCATCATATTCACCGTTATCTAACTTACCCAAACGCGTACCAACATTTCCACGAAGGTCGCGAATAACAAGGTCGGGGCGTGCAGCTCGAATTTGACATTGACGACGTAAGCTCGATGTTCCAACAATAGAACCCTGTGGTAATTCATCAAGATTGTTAAAGTTGTTAGAAACAAATGCATCTCGTGGGTCTTCACGTTCACAAATCACTTGTAAGCCAAGCCCTTGTGGGAATTCCATTGGCACGTCTTTCATCGAATGTACGGCTATATCCGCACGGCCTTCTAACATTGCTGTTTCTAATTCTTTAACGAACAACCCTTTTCCACCAACTTTAGCAAGCGGGGTATCAAGAATTTTGTCTCCTTTAGTCACCATAGTAACTAGCTCAACTTGAATGTTTGGATGAAAGTGTTCAAGTTGTGCTTTTACAAATTCAGCTTGCCACAACGCTAGCGGGCTTTTTCTGGTGGCAATGCGCACGATATCTACAGACATAAGGGTTCCAAAGAAGAATAAATAATATGAAAGCAATAATATCACTACACCAAGTATTGTATAAGGCGTTGACGTGTATTATTGCTGTTTTAAGGTCAGTTTAATGCGTCACATCAAATTTAATTGATTTTAAGATCTGTTCGTTTTCATCAACGACATTAACTTGCCATTGCCCGAGCATTTGTCGGTTAAATGTTTTACTCGAATAAGTACGCCATTGAACGCTACCAATATGAAGTTTAATTTGTGCCATCTGTTTTTCATTAAACATCCATCGGTGATAAATAACTTGATCTTTCTTTTGATTGATTTGCGTAAAAAGGAATAATTTCTTATCAGAAGATAAACTAATTGAAGTGACATTATCTGTAGGCTCTCGCCCAGAGATTGCTAAAGTGAGTTGCGCTCTATTAACAAAATGACTATTTGGGTTTTCTAAGACATCCACCTCTTCTTCGAATGCTTCTTGCTCAGCTGAAGAGTCTAAAGAAGCGGACGGTATTTGAGAGTCCTTTAACATCAGACTTGCTGTAATATTATCAGAAGGCAGCTTAGCAGGTGCATCATCATCCATAATGATAGGCAAAATTCCGACGTTATCATCATTGTGAACGGAGTTTAATGCTTGTGGGGGCTCGTCGGTGTGCATGCTATAAGCCATGGTGCCAGCTGTGCTAGACATGACCACCAGCATGACAAAAAAGTTTCGAATCTTGATCATATCAAAGGGCCTAGTTTGCTCACGCGTTTGTGAAGCGAGCTCTGTCGCCAAATTAATTTTAATTTTAAGCTGCACTGACTTAATTCCCTTTGCGATTCATAAGTCTGTATCATAAAACAACTCAATCAAAAAAGCGAAATGATTAACTAGTTAAGTGACTTTTTCTAATAGATAATCAATTAAACGAACTTAACTAAATTAACCCCTATTTTTATAGAGTATTTTTGTATGACTCAACACTACCAATTAAGTAGAAATTTTGCGGCTACCTGCCCGCAAAGAACGCGTCATATCAATAAAATATTTGAACAGCTTTCTGTTGAAAATTCACAACTCGCTTTCTTGTTACCCCTGCTAATTAGCGAAAACCATTGCCAATTACCTGGCTATATTGCTGCGTTTGATGGTGGGTCAATTTTTCAATATAAAGCAACAACACAAGCAATAAGCCTAGCTAAAGATTTATTTAATGTTGATATAAACACTGACTCGCAAATGGCTCCAACACTTTATACGGGCTTATACACTATTGGCAGTTTGGGCAGCTTGGGGCAAAGTTTAAAATCAGATTGGGATGTTTGGCTATGCTTAGGTAATCAAATATCATCAGATATTCATATATTGGTCGAGAGTAAGTGCCGTGCCATCGAACAATGGGCTAATATTATTGGGGTAGAACTCCATATATTCTTGGTCACTGAAAATCAATTCAAAGCGGGTGTAAAATCAGGTTTTGATAAAGAATCTAGTGGTAGTGCCCAACATTGGTTACTACTCGATGAGTTTTATCGCTCAGCCATAACGTTGGCAGGCAAACCTATTCGATGGCATTTATCACCATCACAATTAACTGTTGATGCCATTGATTTTGGTCACCCCAATAGTATTCCAGCGCAAGAATATTTTGGCGCTATGATGTGGCAATTATACAAAGGCATTGATTCACCAGAAAAGTCATTACTCAAAGCCTTGTTACTCGAATCCTACTTTAATGACTTTCCTCATACTAAATTGTTATCCGTACACTGGCGACAAAGTATGCATAACGACGAATTTACGGATCATTATTACCTTTTATTACAACGTATTAGTGAACACTTAGAAAAGCTCAATGATCATAAACGCTTATTATTAGTGCGCGAGTGTTTTTATTTAAAGTGCGCCCCCGGTTTAAGCTATTTAAAGCACAATGCACCTCTTAATTATAAGCAGCAGCAATTACACCTTTTAACCCAACAATGGCAATTTAGCGATCAAAGAATTAAACATCTTGATAATCAAGCGCGTTGGAGTCCCGTGGACAACCAACAACATCATCAAGCATTAGTCGCTGCCCTACTTGAAAGCTATCAATTGATGAAAAAAATGGCTCAGCATCATAACGTTGATGAGGCGCTTTACCCACAAGAGCTCACAATTCTCAGCCGCAAGCTCTATTCCGCTTATCAAGGTTCAGAGACAAAAATAAACCGTTTAACACCTGTTAAAACAATCAAGCACACCAATAATAATTTATACCTGCGACGTGGTGTTAATAATGAAAAACAAAGAGTTTGGTTGCTCTTAAGTCAGCCGCCTGTATTTGGAAAAGATTATCTTATTCATCAAGACACTCACATTATCAAACTATTGGTATGGGCTGTCATTAATCAGTTAGTGAGCAGCTCTACCAAAATACACATACCAAGTGATAACGGTAAATGTAATGACACTTTAATGCATTTGACCAAATATTTTACCGGTGAACAGCAAGCCACTAAAAATGCATTAGTTCAATCGAGTCAAATTGAGCAGGTTTCTGTTGTCATCAATATGTTGGACGATGCCACAATTAATTTTGATGGCCAAACTCAAATGATGGATTGGCTAATTAGTAACATATTCTCCATTGGCCGTAAAAAACACAGTTTAGTGTCCAGCATAGATTTAGTTTATAGGAACAGCTGGAATGAACACCATGCGATTGTTTTTAGTGGCGACAATGCAATTTTAGAATTATTGAGTCATCTTTTTACCCTAATTCGTTCAAGTAATATAGAGCCTGATGTCCAAATATTTAGTGCTTCTAAATACCATCAAGCTTTACTTAGAGATCATGTCCAATTTTTGCTGGATGAATGCTTTGAGATTATCAAAAAGTCGAGTAAACAAGGGATTCAAGTAAAATCCTTAGTTGTTGCAGGCAAATTATATGGCATATTTTTTCACCGTGAAAATGTCGAATTTAAAGTGATTAGCAGCGCTGTTGAGTTATATAAAACATTGAGCCAAAGTGCATTAACACAGGTTCCAAGTAAACAGCCAACAACCAGCAAACTGAAACGTCTTATTTACGAACATGCCAGCATTGGCTATGTACAGTTTTTCTTAGAGTCCAAAAAACAAGGCATTAAAGTGTATATTCTTGATGAGAATAATCATCTATCAAGTTACTGGCAAGACGAACAAAACGAAAATGAATTATTAGGAGAAATTTACCGCTTTTACACCTTTACCAAAGAACAGAAAAATAAAAGCCAAGAAAACCTCGATATAAGCTTTAATTTGCCCCAATTTAATCGTGTGAGACAACAAAATGGAGTCATTATTATCGAGCCGTTCGACCAACAAGCTGAAGAGTTGTTTTAACAAGAAATAGTAAAGTCAGAACTGATTTGTCTATGTGTTGAGTATTAAAGCATGGAGAATATCAGAAAGAAATCAATTGAAAGAGGCATCACCTGATGCCTCTTTTTCGATTAAGCTAGCACTGTAGTCAACCACTGTCCAAGCTTTTTAAGCTGAGGTTCGCACACACTATGTTCCATTGGGTATGTGGACCAAGTTACTTGGAAGTTTGCCGCTGATAAACGCTCATGGGCATCTTTACCTGCTGCAAAAGGAACAACATTATCACGCTGTCCATGAGAGCAGAAAATAGGTGTCGATTTATTGGTCTTTTGCGCGCCTTCGAACGGCAAATCATTGGTCGCTAAATAACAAGACAGTGCAACAACGCCTGCGATCTTATGTTGCAATCGTAATGCGGTATACAGTGATAAGACACCGCCTTGAGAGAAGCCAGCCAGCACAATACGCGATGCACTGATGCCTTTCGCTATTTGCTCTTCAATTAACTCGACAATAAGCTTTTCGCTTTGCTCAAGCGTTGGAATGTCAGCACGACCGTCTAAATCCATTGTTTTTATGTCATACCATGAACGCATAACAAAACCATTATTAATAGTTACTGGTTGCTCTGGCGCATTGGGAAAAATAAATTTAATACGGTGCTGAGGATTCAAAGCTAACACTGGCACTACATCACTAAAACCGGCGCCTGAATCGCCTAATCCGTGCAACCAAATTACGGCAGAGTCAGCCTCACCTTTTGGATTTTTTACTATCGCATCAATTGTCATTAGTTCATGTCACTCAAGTTAATTACCACGCCTGATTGGCGCTCAATACTGGTTGAAATTAACGTAAATAACTCAACTCCCGTTCTATTATCAATCCACTTATCATCAATTAATTCAAAATGATGGCCGTCAAATTTTGTAGCTACCCAAATCTGATGTAAGGGCTCTTGACGGTTAATAATAATTTGGCTGCGATCACTAAACACTAATTTCAAAACACCTGCCGAAGTTTCGTAATCAAAATCAACCATGGCATCGTCGAGCACTTCTTCAATGGCCATTAAATGGTCATCAACTATTTTGTGAAACTGGCTGTCGTTCATATCACCCTCTAAAGCTTGCTTTTGTTAATTACAATGCGATTATATGTGCAATTGAATTAATTAGCACTGAGAAAACCATGTCCAAATTTATTGTTAGCATATTCTTGTTAGCCGCTTTAGGTGGTTGTGGCCAAAAAGGCCCTCTTTATGAAGAAAAAGCACCTGAAGCCAATAAAGAAACCATCTCTGAAACTGAAAAGAAAACAGAGTCACAATAATGGATTATTTTAACCTTAAAAATAATGAGCTTTTTGCAGAAGAAGTTAGCGTTGAAAGCATTGCTAAGCAATTTGGCACTCCGCTATATATTTATTCACGCGCCACTATCGAACGTCATTGGCATGCCTTCGATCAAGCCGCTGGCAGCCAACAGCACCTTATTTGTTATGCAGTCAAGGCCAATTCAAACCTTGCAATATTAAACACATTGGCCAAATTAGGCTCTGGGTTTGATATTGTGTCTAAAGGAGAGCTGGCTCGCGTTTTAGAAGCCGGTGGCGATCCTAAAAAAGTCGTATTTTCTGGTGTAGGTAAGTCGGAAGACGAAATTCGTTATGCTTTAAATATTGGAATCTATTGTTTTAATGTTGAATCATTGCCTGAGTTAGAACGTATTAGCGATATTGCAGAGCAAATGGGTAAAGTTGCGCCAGTTTCTATTCGGGTTAACCCTGATGTTGACGCGGGCACACATCCTTATATTTCTACTGGTTTAAAAGAAAACAAATTTGGTATTAGTATGGAGGCTGCATTACCAGCCTACCAGCTTGCTCACCACTCACCATCATTAGCCGTGAAAGGTATTGATTGCCACATTGGTTCACAGCTCACTGAATTACTCCCCTTCACTGATGCTTTAACACGTGTCTTAGGCTTGGTAGACCAATTAGCAAACTCTGATATTCATGTTAGCCATATTGATGTCGGTGGCGGCCTTGGCGTGACCTATCAAGATGAAAATCCACCAGCACCTTCTGAATATGCAGCGGCGATAGCTCAATGCTTGAAAGGACGTGAATATTTAACGATTATCTTTGAGCCTGGCCGTGCCATCATGGCAAATGCAGGGATATTAGTTTCTAAGATCGAATATTTAAAAGAAACACCAGATAAGAATTTTGCGATTATTGATGCCGCAATGAATGACTTAATTAGGCCAGCACTATATAGTGCATGGCAAGAGATCATAACAGTTAAACAAAGTGACGCCGTGAGTAAAAACTACGATGTAGTTGGCCCAATCTGTGAAACAGGGGACTTTTTGGGTAAATCACGTGATTTAGCCGTTAAAGCCGGCGACTTTGTGGCAATACGATCTAGCGGTGCTTATGGTTTCACCATGGCATCGAACTATAATTCTCGAGTAAAAGCTGCTGAAGTAATGGTTGATGACAATCGAGCCATTGAAATTCGCAAACGCGAAACTTTAGCAGATTTGTGGCGAGGTGAAGCAACATCAATTGACGGGTAATTTACAACCGCCAGGACTGTAAGCAGAGGTGCTGGCTAATTACGCTTAATTGCACATAATAAGACGCTATATGCTATTAAATTTCTCAAAGATGCATGGTTTAGGTAACGATTTTGTGATGATCGATGCCGTTTCAAACAATGTATTTCTTAGTAAAGATCAAATTATAAAGTTAGCCGATCGCAATACTGGTATTGGTTTCGACCAGTTATTAATGGTTGAACCACCATACGATCCAGATCTAGATTTCCATTATCGTATTTTTAACAGTGATGGTAGTGAAGTTGAAAACTGCGGAAACGGTGCTCGCTGTTTCGCGCGCTTTGTTCGTTTAAAAGGCTTAAGTAATAGATATCGCCTGGGCGTTAGCTGCAAGGGGGGAAAACTCCAATTAAAGCATGAGCGCAATGGTTCCATTACTGTATCCATGGGCGTTCCGCAGTTTAACCCTGCTAAAGTCCCTTTTGAAGCCAACAAGCAAGAAGCCACTTATATATTACGCACCGAGCAACAAACAGCCTTATGTGGTGTGGTGTCTATGGGGAACCCCCATTGTGTGCTGACCGTAGACGACGTTGATAATGCCCCCGTAGCAGAGCTTGGACCACAATTATCCAATCACGAGCGTTTTCCTGAACAAACTAACGTAGGCTTTATGCAAGTCATATCTCGTGGTCATATTAAACTGCGAGTTTTTGAGCGTGGTGTTGGTGAAACAAGAGCTTGTGGAACAGGCGCTTGTGCCGCTGTTGCCGTAGGTCAAATGCAAGGTTTACTTGATGAAAATGTCACTGTTGATTTACCCGGCGGTACACTAAAGATCAATTGGCGTGGCGATCGCAGTCAATTAAAAATGACAGGCCCTGCCGAGCATGTTTATGATGGACAAATTCGCGTATGAACCAGTTAGATGATTTATCTGCTCTATTAGATGATTCAATTATTGCAGAGTATTTAGTTGAAAATCCGAATTTTTTTAGCAAACACCCGTCGTTATTAAATAAGCTCAATGTCACAACGAAAGAGCAAGGCACTGTGTCATTAGTCCAACGCCAACAACGCATCATGCGCGAAAAAATAGTGACTCTTGAAGATGAAATAACGTCTTTAATGTCTATCGCCAGCCAAAACCAGCGCCTTTATCAAAAATTTTCCACGTTATTTTTTGAGTTACTCAATTGCCAAAGTTTAACTACCGTTAATGATACTCTTACACATCACTTTATTAATGAGTTAGCACTTACTCACGTTGCTTTTAAGTTATATGATCCTGTCGCACCAAAGTCGTTGTCTATTAACCGCAGCACCTTAGATAATTTATTGGTGCAGCGATTAGGCCGTACTTTTCATTACTTCGGTCGTATTAATCAACAAGAACAGCAATTATTATTTAACCACCCGGAACCAGGTTCTGTTGCTTTAATAGCATTAGGCAGTAATGGAGATTTAGGATTGCTAGCCATTAGCAGTGAAGATGCAAATCACTTTCACCCTGATATGGATAATTTGATGTTAATGCAATTGACCAAATTGATTGCGAATGTTTCTCAGCGATTACTGTCTCAGTAACCTTTTTCATGCTCATTAAATTAAATCAATTTTTAGATTATTTAACCAATCAACGACAGCTGTCAACGCATACGGTTAATAGTTATCGGCGCTCTATTACTCAACTCATTGAAACCCTGAATGACGATGTCAACCAATGGTCTGATTTACGTGGTGACCACATAAAATCATGGATTGCAGTTCAGCGCCAACAAGCATCAGAAGCTCGTTCTATTGGTGCTAAGTTATCGGCATTGCGTAGTTTTTGTCAGTATATGCTTGCTCATGAGTATATTTCCCAAGACCCTTGCATTGGGATTAGTGCTCCCAAGCGCGGCAACCCCTTACCCAAAAACATTAACGTTGATGATATTCATCAATTACTCAATTTTGATAGTGATGACCCCTTGGCCATTCGTGACCGAGCGATGATGGAACTCTTTTATTCAAGTGGCTTACGCTTAGCTGAATTAGTTGACCTTAATCTGACTGATATTAGCTACCCTGAGCAGCTGGTCAGAGTTACAGGTAAAGGCAACAAACAACGTATTGTCCCTGTGACAAAACTAGCCTTAACATGGATTGATAAGTGGATAAAAGTCCGATTCGATATGATTGATAGCGACGAAACGGCCTTATTTATCAGTAAACAACGCCGTAGAATTTCACATCGTAGTGTGCAGGTTCGTATTAAAAAGTGGGCCAGTGAGCAACACCTTAATACCACTGTTCATCCTCACAAATTACGCCATTCATTTGCGACTCACTTACTTGAAGGCAGTGGTGATTTAAGGGCTGTGCAAGAAATGTTAGGTCATAATGATCTATCAACCACCCAGATTTATACTCAGCTTGATTTTGGTCATCTTGCTTCTGTATATGATGTGGCGCATCCTCGTGCAAAATCGAAGAAGAATTAAATGCTATTTTATCGAACTTTTAAACGGCCAAAAGCCATAGGTTTTGACTTAGACGATACCTTATATGACAACCGCCCTATCTTAATGGCGGCTGAGAATGCCTTACATCAATTTCTAATAGAAAAATTTCCAAAAACAGCCTCCTTAACCATTAAAGATTGGACAGAAATTCGTAGCAAGTTAGTACATCAGAAAATAGAGCTTCAACATGATGTTTCACGCGCTCGTCTACATGCCTTAGAAGCTGGTTTACTCATTTGTGGTTATCACAAAGAAGAAAGCACACGGGGTAGCCAGCAAGCTTTAAAGCACTTTTTGCACTGGCGTAATAAAATTGACATTAAACCTGAAGTTCATCAACTTTTGGAAGAGTTAAGTCAGCAATTCACCCTATTTTCTATCACTAATGGTAACGCTGATATAAGTCAGTTTGGTCTCGAGAAGGTCTTTTCCTTTGCGCTGAGACCGTCTTTAACAGTTCCGATGAAACCATCAGCAGAGTTATTTCAACAAGCACAACAAAAGTTGAATTTTAGTGGCCTAGATATACTTTATATCGGTGATCATCCTGTGTCCGATATTGTTGGCAGTAATAACATGAAATGGCAGAGTGCTTGGTTCAACCCTCAGAAAATAGCGTTAAACCACTATAAAAAGCCACTGCAGCTACCGACATTGGAGTTTGAGCAGATTACAGAACTCAAATTACTACTTAAATAAAAAAGCCTCAATCTTTCGATTGAGGCTTAATTTAAATCGACGTTAAACGTTTATTTTAAATGCTCATCAATAAACTCAATCATCAAGCCCATTGCTTTCTTACGATTAACAGCGTCATTGAGATGATGCGTGCCAAACTTAAACAGTTCTAATTCAACGTCTTTATCCGCGCCTTTAAGCGCTTCATACATTTTTTCTGACTGACGGTAGCTCACTTGTTGGTCGACTTTTCCATGAATTAATAATACTGGCGCTTGGAATTTTTCAGCATGAAACTGAGGTGAAATTGGTTTCAGGCTTTTACCCTCGACATTAACAATGTTATTAACATAGCCTTTTCCATTTTTACGACGCCAATGAATAATCTGTGAGTCCATGTCCCCAACACCAGCAATACTCACAATACATTTAAACTGTTTAGGTGTTTGATAACCCGCCGCGAGTGCAGCGTAGCCACCATAACTAGCACCAGCAATACAAGAATTATTAGTATCGGCATGTTTATTATCTTTAACCCAATTAACAGCGTCAATTAAGTCTGTTTGCATTTCTTTTCCCCACTTCTCATAACCTGAAGTTAGGTAATGATTACCAAATCCACCTGAACCACGATAGTTCACTTGTAGTACTGCGTAGCCTCTACTGGCAAATAATTGAACGAATGGGTCAAAGTATTGCTTATCTCTTATGCCATATGGTCCACCATGCGGATGAACAATTAGCGGTGGATTTTTTACACCTGTTGGTAATGTAATATATCCATTTAACTTCATGCCATCTCGAGCTTTAAATTCAAACGGAGTAACAGCCGCAAGTTTTTCATTTAATAAAGCCGGGTACATACCATACCAAGGTATAATTTTTGGGTTTTTACGGTCGAATAAATAGTACTGGCCAGGGCGAGTATCACTTACTGCATAAATAATATATCGCTGTTTATTCTTATCCCAATTACTGACAAATGCTTGTAAGCCACTCTTGTTAAATAATGTGGATATTTGTTGATTCAACGTTTGGTTATTTTTATCAAAATATACACGCTTTACAAAATGTTCCGTGTATGAAAAACCAACTACTGAACGTAAATCACCTTCAAGTTGAGTAATGGCACTATCAATATCAAAATTCCCAGGAGCCTCACCTAATAGTGTGTATTCACCTGTAGCTATATCATAACGCCACAATGGATCTTTACTAAGCTTATAATCACTAATTACGATGACAGAATTTGTTTCCGGTTCATATAAAACTGGCTCAAATGTTTCACCATTAAACGATTTTCTTTCCTTGATGAGCTGCCAATCGGCATCATTATTTTTACGCGTGTAGATGTAGCGAGTATCCGAGTCATTACCAGTGCCAAGACCAACGGCCATTAATATGTCGCCAACACTGTTCACATGCCAACCTACTATTTTTTTACCATTACTAATGTACTTTTTAAAGTCGCCATTACGAATATCAACTTTAAATACCGACGAATAATAGTTATCCCGAATATCATTAACGGTCACGAGAATATGATTGGGCTCCTTCTTAAGTAAGCTTAATAAGCGTGGAGTGCTGCGGTAAAATTCCCATTGAGTCGCCTTCTTAGATAAACGTTTTTTGAGCTCAATTACATCACCACCATCAATAGAGGCTGAATATATATGAGATGTACGTAGCTGCCTTGAACTCGCTCTAAAGGGCTGTGTCACGCTGACTAAGATTCGCTGATTGTTAGCCCAATCAATACTTTCGATTCTATATTTATCTTCACCTAACGCTACAATCGTTTTCATTGCACCTGGATCATTGAACGGAACTATAGAAACCTGAGTTTGATCCCCTTGATTAGTGATTACCGCAATATTCTTTCCATCAGGAGAAATAATAGGTTGTTGCACCATTGGCATTTGATTAAATGCGCTTACTGGGATTTGTTTTTTTGCTAATGAGGTTGCACTGAACAGTACAATAAAAATTAAAAGACCAACTTGTTTAAACATAAATTACTTCCTTATAAAAATCGCTTGGCAATTTACTAAATTCATTTGTTAATAGCAAGTTAAAGACATACTGTTGACTACATTTTTCATAGGTGTATTTACATACAGTATTTGGTATAGTACGTGGCAATAATAATGATGACGAATGAAGGCTTATGGACGTTTCTCTCTTACTTGATGGTCTAAACGAACACCAACGTGATGCCGTTGCGGCAAAACCGGGTAAACAGCTTGTTTTAGCGGGTGCGGGTAGTGGCAAGACACGTGTGCTAGTTCACCGTATTGCATGGTTAATGAAGGTAGAGCAGCATTCAAGTTTCTCAATTTTAGCAGTAACCTTTACGAATAAAGCCGCTAAAGAAATGCGCCATCGTGTTGAAACTTTATTAGGTGACCAACTCGGTAAAATGTGGATAGGCACCTTCCATGGCATCGCTCATCGTTTGTTGCGAATGCATTACAATGAAGCAAAACTACCGCAAAACTTTCAAGTCATCGATTCAGACGATCAGTTTAGAATGATTAAGCGTTTATTAAAATCACTTAATCTAGATGATAAAACCTACCCGCCTCGTCAAGTACAGTCTTATATTAATGGCAACAAAGATGAAGGGTTACGTCCAAAGCATATTGATAGCTATGGCGATCCTTATGAGCAGAAACTACGTGACTTATATCAAAGCTATCAAGAAGCTTGCGATAGAGCCGGCTTAGTTGATTTCGCAGAATTACTGTTGCGCGCTCACGAATTATGGATGCATAATCCGCAAGTGTTAGAGCATTATCAACGTCGTTTTCAAAACATCTTGGTGGACGAGTTTCAAGATACCAACAACATTCAATATGCTTGGGTTAAAATGTTAGCGAGTGCTAACAATAATCTAATGATTGTTGGTGATGATGACCAATCTATTTATGGTTGGCGCGGGGCCAAAGTAGAAAACTTGCAACGATTTTTGACAGATTTCCCACAGGCTATCACGGTTAAATTAGAGCAAAACTATCGCTCAACTGAAAACATTCTAGATGCAGCTAATGCAGTTATTAGTAACAACCAAGCCCGCCTTGGCAAAAAACTATGGACTGATGGCAACAAAGGCGAACCCATTTCACTGTACGGCGCGTTTAATGAAATAGATGAAGCACGTTTTATTAGTAACAAAATTAATGAATGGCATGAGCAAGGTGGCAACCTCGAGGAAGTCGCAATTTTATACCGCAGTAATGCTCAATCTCGTGTTATTGAAGAAGCCTTATTGTCCCAAAAACTATCTTACCGTATTTATGGTGGCCTGCGCTTTTATGATCGCTTAGAGATCAAAGACACCTTGGGTTATTTAAGATTAATGGCCAACCGCGATGATGATGCAGCCTTTGAGCGAGTGGTAAATACTCCGACCCGTGGCATTGGCGCAACAACCATGGAAAAACTGCGCCATAACGCACGCCAAGAAGGCATGACATTATGGCAAGCCAGTAAGTTATTACTACGTGAGAAAATTCTAACAGGGCGTGCAGCCAATGCTATCAATGGATTTCTGACCTTAGTTAATCAATTAGAAGATGACAGCGTTGAAATGTCATTACGTTCGATGACAGATTTTGTGATTAATCACAGCGGTCTAAAAACCATGTACTTGGCCGAAAAAGGCGACAAAGCCCAAGATAGAGTTGATAACTTAGATCAGTTACTGACCGCAATGAATGACTTTGTCATGCCGGAAGAAGTTGAGGAAGAATCTCAAGAAATGACACCGTTAACGGCCTTTTTATCTCATGCAGCATTAGAAGCTGGTGAATCACAGGCCGATGAATATGAAGATGCTGTCCAACTTATGACAATGCATAGTTCTAAAGGATTAGAGTTCCCGCTAGTCTTTATTGCTGGCGTTGAGGAAGGCATGTTTCCAAGTCAGCGTACTATGGACGAACCCGATAAATTAGAAGAAGAACGCCGTCTTGCGTATGTTGGTATCACGCGCGCAATGAAAAAGCTTTATATCAGCTACGCAGAATCTCGCCGCCTTTATGGTCAAGAGAAGTTTCACAAGCCATCACGTTTTTTACGTGAAATACCGTCAGAGTTTGTAGAAGAAATTCGTTTAACCACAAAAATATCACAACCAACTACAGCCTCGAACAGAGTGACAAAAGCAGCGCAAACGTTTAATCAAACTGGGCTGGCTTTGGGTCAGAATGTAAACCATGCAAAATTTGGTAATGGGATTATCGTTAATTATGAAGGAAGTGATGCACAAGCCCGTGTTGAAGTGAGCTTTGAAGACGGTAATTCTCGTTGGTTGATGGTAGCCTATGCACGATTAGAAGTTTTAAGTTAACGAAATTAAAACAAAAAACCATGAAAAAATAACCTACCCTTTTCATTTCACCTTGTTCTGAACTGACACAAATTAGAACAAGGTGTTCACTCTTTACCACCTGCGAAGCTATTATTTATGAGCTATTACAGCTAGCTGCGGACTTTAATAAATTGAGGTTTGAATAGGAACCCTTGCACATAATCCACACCTAACTCTTTTGCAAATGTTAAGTCTTCTTGGGTTTCAACGCCCTCTAAAATTATCTTTTTCTTCGATTCTTTAGCATAATTAATCAGTGCTGAGACCAGCATTAAAAATGATTTGTTCGCTTTATTCTGGACAACCAAACGATCGAATTTAATAAAATCAACACGTTCTAATACCATAGTAGATAACATAGAGTGTTCATTACAGACATCATCTATCGCTGTTTTAATTTGATGAATTCCCATGCTCTTAATCATTTGCAAACTCATTTTTGCATCATTAATTTCAGAGTTCTCTATCAACTCTACAACAAGTTCACCGTCAAATTGATTAAAAAGGGTCACATAAACATTACATGACTCTGCTTCTTTATCAAGTTGACCTTCGAAATAAGAGTCTTGATCTAAATTAATGAATAGACAATGGTTTTTCGGCGCATGAGCTATTTGAAGTTTCTTTTGCGCTAATTCAACTTGATGCAATGTGAGCGGGCTATGGTGCAATGCTTTAAAAACTAAGTCAGGGGGAATAGATATATTGTCGGGGTCAAAAAAACGAGACAAGGCTTCATAAGCGAAAACATTTTTCGTATCAACTGACACTATCGGCTGATACTCAACACCGTAAGTTTCTTGTTCTATGATATACAGCAGTAATTCTTTTGAAATTTCAGAATTAGACACAAAGCATCCTAATTATCGTAAACAATCCCCAATAATGAATGATAATGATTAGTACTACAATAGGGAGAGGATCCTTTTAGCCATAACAGTAACCAGTTGCTGATAAAAAAAACAATTCATTGCACCCTAGCACTACAAATTTCGAGTCATCGGGTTACAATCATCCCATCTAACCGTGAAGATAGCCTTATGCCAATTTCTAATCCATACATTCTATATAGTTTTCGACGCTGCCCATATGCCATGCGTGCGCGAATGGCCCTCATGTTAAATAGTGTAACTGTCGAAATTCGTGAAATAGTGCTTAAGCATAAACCCGAATCGATGATTACTTTTTCTCCCAAAGGAACTGTGCCGATCTTAATCATTAATGACGATATTGTGATTGATGAGTCGCGCGACATTATGGATTTTACTATCAGCCAGTCAGAGCAACCAGTATTAATAAGTCCTTGCCAGCAACAACTGGCATTAATCGACACAAATGACACATCGTTTAAAACGCACCTTGATCATTATAAATATTTTGATCGTTTTCCAGAACTGACGCAACAACAACACCGTGAAAAAGGTGAGTCGTTTCTTCAACTTATTGAAGAGAAACTGGGTGAACATACTTATTTATTTGGCCAAGAAATAACTTATGCAGATATCGCGATATTTCCTTTTATTCGTCAATTTGCTCACGTTGATAAGGCATGGTTTGGACAGGCTAACTACCCTAATCTACAACGCTGGCTTGCATATTTCCTAACATCAGAAGCATTTTTAAGTGTCATGAAAAAATTTGCACCTTGGCAAGAGAGTGATGAAGCTATCTATTTTCCATCACAGGATAAGCAACCATGATATGCATAGGTCACCGAGGTGCTCGAGGTTACGCTCCAGAAAACACGTTATTATCAATTGAATTGGCTTTAGAACAAGGTGCTCGATGGATTGAAATTGATGTGCGTGAGCATCATGGTGAATTGATTGTTATTCATGATAAATATTTAGAAAGAACGACTAATGGCATCGGCCATATTTATCAACATGATTTAGACGCATTAAAACAATTTGATGCTGGCAATGAACAATCCATTCCAACGTTAATGGAAGTCATTAAGCATATTGACCGCCGTGCAATTTTAAATATCGAGCTTAAAGATATGGCTAGTGCACAGCCTACATTAAAACTAATCAATCAATGTCTCAATGAAGGATGGGCCTATAATGATTTCCTTATCTCCAGTTTTTATCATCATGCCCTGCGCGAGATAAAACAAGCCAAACCCTTATTACGCACAGGCGCATTATGCGCGAGCGTAATGATTGATTACGCAAAATTTGCGCAAGACTTAGAAGCATGGTCGATTAACCTGTGTCTTGAGTCCATTAATCAAGAAATAGTTAATGATGCACACAATCGCGGGTTGAAAGTTTTAGTATACACAGTGAACGATGTGCGACAGTTTGAAGACTTATTTCAAATGGGAGTAGACGGTGTATTCACCGACTACCCACTTAGATTTATGCAATGGCGGGATAATGTTATGACGCCTCCAGAAGTACAACGTTATTATTTATAACGCTTTCGCCTGTTTGCGTTTTTTAAATCCACTGCGCGCGCTATCAAAGGTATAGACAATTAACGCTAACCAAATTAAAGAAAATGTAAATATTTTAGCCAATGCAAAGGTTTCATCGTAAAGGAATACGGCCAAAATCAACATTAAACTTGGTCCAATATATTGAATGAAACCTAAGGTTGATAACGGAATACGAATAGCGGCGGCAGCGAAAGCTAACAACGGTAATGTTGTGACGACACCAGCCGATATAATTAACACTGTAGATTGCCAATCAGCCGTTAATAAACTCAATGAACTATTATCAATGACAAACACATAAATCAACGCAAAAGGTAATAAAAATAAGGTTTCAATAAACAAACCGCTTATCGCATCTATGTTGATTTTTTTGCGCATTAAACCATAAATACCAAATGATCCTGCTAGTGCCAGCGATATCCAGGGAATAGATCCAAAGGAAATAACTTCAACCATCACGGCACAAAAAGCAATGGCTACAGCAACCCATTGCAATCTACGCAACCTCTCTCCAAGAAATAGAGTCCCCAGCACCACATTCAGTAACGGGTTAATGTAATAACCCAACGAGGCATCAAGCATGTGATTGTTATTAACGGCCCAAATAAATAATAACCAATTAAAGGCAATAATCAGTGAAGTAATAGCCAATAGGGCCAGTTTTTGGGGCGTCTTAAAAAGCTGCTTTATTTTCGAGAAACCAGTGATGGCAATAATCATTAATAAGATAAAAGCAAACGACCAAATAACGCGATGTAATAAGATATCAATGGCATCAATACCTACCAACGCCTTAAAGTAGATAGGTGCAATTCCCCACATAATGTAAGCAGCAAATGCGAAGAGTAATCCCTGCTTATATTGTTCATTTTGAGGCATATGGATATCCGTTAATACAAAGACGGCCGATTGTAGGTTTTATATCCATTGAAAGCTATGTAATCTTCAGTTTTTTCTTGTTTAGAGTATTTCCCATTGAAATAGCTTGGAGTACACTAGCGGGTAATTAATTTTATGAGTAACGACAATGAGTCAAAACAGCAACGGCACTACAGATTTTGGTTATGAACAAGTAAAAACAGCTGAAAAAGCTTCTAAAGTCGCTGATGTTTTTCACTCTGTTGCCGCAAAATACGACATTATGAATGACTTAATGTCATTTGGTGTTCACCGTATATGGAAACGCTTCGCTATTGATTGTTCTGGAGTTCGCCCAGGGCAAAAGGTACTAGATTTAGCTGGCGGAACCGGCGACTTAACGGCTAAGTTTTCTCGAATTGTCGGTGAAAAGGGTCAAGTAATTCTTGCGGACATTAATGACTCAATGCTTAAAGTTGGCCGTGACAAACTACGCGACCTTGGCGTGGTATCAAACGTGGAATATGTACAAGCTAACGCACAAGCTTTACCTTTTCCAGAAAACACCTTTGACTTAATCACCATAGCCTTTGGTCTACGTAACGTTACAGACAAAGATGAAGCTCTGCGTTCAATGTATCGTGTACTTAAACCCGGTGGACGATTATTGGTTTTAGAATTCTCAAAACCGAGTAACGATTTATTGTCAAAAGCTTACGATATGTATAGCTTCAACCTACTTCCAACGATGGGAAAAATGGTAGCAAACGACAGTGAGAGTTATAAATATTTAGCAGAATCAATTCGAATGCATCCCGATCAAGAAACCCTCAAAGGAATGATGGACACAGCAGGTTTTGAACAAACACAATATTATAATCTAACTGGCGGTATCGTAGCATTGCACCGTGGTTATAAATTCTAAGACCAACGCCACTGGTTGAGTTATCAACTTAAGCACTCAACCAGAGTTTAGATATTTAGTGATATTGCTATAACTATTAGGACACCACATGCCCTTACCCAATTTGATTTGTGCGGTTATTGAAACCGCACTCAATAAATTATTAACACTTGATACGAGTAGTCCACAACGCATGACTGCTCTCAAAGAGAAAACGGTAGGCGTAAATGTTGTCGAACTAAAGCAGCCACTTTTTTTTAACTTTAGCGAACGACGTGTTGAAGTTCTAGGTCAATATGAAGGCGATGTAGCTGCGCAGTTAACTTTAGATATTAGCGCCTTGATGACCCTAAAGAATAATGGCGACATTAATGCGCTTATCAAGTCAGATAAACTATCCCTTAATGGCGACATTAAAACACTTCAAGTATTTGCAGATCTATTGACGAAGCTCGATATTGATTGGCAGGAACACCTTTCGGTCTACACCGGTGATGTGCTCGCGTTTAAATTGAGTCAAAGCATTAATAAATTGGCCAAAGCGGCGTCTAATCAAGCGGAAAAAACGCAACATCATGTCAGTGACTATTTAACACAAGAAGCACGTTTAATGATTGGAAAGCTAGAATTTGTACATTTTAGCGATCAGGTAGATCAACTCTCCGAACAAACACTGCACCTCGAGCGTCAAATAAATAAACTTAGGATTACTCAATGAAGTTAAGTCATTTACGACGTTTTTATTTGATAAACAAATTGTTTCTACAATACGGACTCGATGAATTCATGCCATGGCATTTATTGCCCTGGTACATTAAATTTGGGCGCCGCTGTTTCTTTTGGTTATCGAATAAACATCAAGATAAAACACAAGCACAGCGCTTGCGTTTATGTTTGGAGGCCCTAGGCCCGGTATATATAAAATTTGGACAGATGCTGTCGACTAGGCGCGATTTACTCAGCGTTGAACTCGCTAAGGAATTAGGCCAATTGCAAGATAATGTGCCGCCTTTTGATAGCGATGACGCTATGGCACTTATCAGCCACAACCTACAATGCCCTATTGATGAAGTCTTTGATGACTTCGAGCCGCAGCCTTTAGCCAGTGCTTCTATAGCTCAAGTTCACTGTGCAACGCTTAAAGACAATAATCAACAAGTCGTTATTAAGGTTATTAGGCCTGGCATTGAGCACACTATCATTAGCGACACAGACCTGATGTTAATGTTTGCTAAGCTGTTAACTAAGGTATTGCCACAACAGAGCGCCAGATTACGCCCTGTAGAGGTAGTTAATGAATACCGCCGAACGATTTTAAATGAATTAAACCTCAGCAAAGAATTAGCCAACACTCAAACTATTCGTAATAACTTTATTGATTCGCCATCACTTTATACACCACTCACATACAGCGAATACAGTTTTAAAAATATGATGGTAATGGAGCGAATTTTTGGTATCCCTGTTTCGGATATTACTCAGCTTAAAGCACAGAATACCAACTTCCAACTGTTAGCTGAGCGCGGCGTCGAAGTTTTTTTCACCCAAGTATTTCGAGATAGCTTCTTCCATGCCGATATGCACCCCGGCAATATATTTGTATCACGTCAAACTCCCGAAAACCCTAAATATATAGGTATAGACTGCGGCATAGTAGGCACCTTAAATAAAGAAGACCAACGATACCTGGCTGAAAATTTTGTCGCTTTTTTCAATAGTGATTATCGAAAAGTTGCTACCTTACACGTGGACTCTGGTTGGGTACCTAGTGATACCAATGTCGATGAGTTTGAATTTGCAATCAGACAAGTACTAGAACCATTATTTGCGAAACCCCTAGCTGAAATTAGCTTCGGGCACGTTTTGGTCAAGCTTTTTGAGACAGCACGTCAGTTTAATATGCAAGTTCAACCACAGTTAGTGTTATTACAAAAAACCCTGCTCTATGTTGAAGGTCTTGGTCGCCAGCTTTATCCTGAACTTGATTTATGGAAAACAGCAAAGCCATTTTTAGAAAACTGGTTAAAAGAACAAATGGGACCTAAAGCGCTTTATCAATCGATAAAAAGCAATGCGCCATTTTGGGTCGAGAAGATGCCAGAGTTGCCTAATCTTATATACGACAACCTCAAACGTAGTCAAAAAGAGCAAGCACAATGGCAACAAAATCAGCAACGTTTGTTGAGGAATCAACACCTTCAACAACGAAGTAGTTTTTGGCAATTGTTAGGATCTGCAACCGCGATATGCAGCACAGTTCTTTATACGCAAGTAGGTTTTCAATGGCCCTGTCTGACGTTGGCTGCACTAAGTACCCTTTGCTGGATAAATGCCTGGCAAGGCAAGGATCAATATAACGACTAATATTCTATCGTTTCAAAAATGACAGCTATACACTGCCCTATTAAAACGATTAGAATGTCAGGTATATCAATTTATTAAGTTTAAGTATTTGGAGTAATTTATGGGTAATATTGGTTGGGTACAATTATTAATTGTTGCGGTTATTGTACTGGTAATTTTTGGTAGTAAAAAACTGCGTAACCTTGGCGGTGACTTAGGTACGTCAGTAAAGGGCTTTAAAAAAGCGATGCAAAAAGAAGAAGAAACTTCGGCTCAAGCCAATGTTGAATCTATTGATACCAAAGAAAAAAGTGCAGAAGAAACAGTGCAATCAAAAGATAAAGAACAGGTTTAATCATACATGTTCGATATTGGATTGTGGGAGCTTATTCTCATTAGTGTTATAGGTTTAGTCGTTTTGGGGCCAGAACGATTACCTACAGCTGTTCGAACCGTTTCAGGCTGGGTAAGAACGATGCGCCGCATGGCTCAAAATGTCAAAAACGAACTAGAACAAGAGCTTGAAATTGAAAAGTTGCACAGCGATTTAAAAAAGGCTGAAAGCATCAGTAAAGATGTAAACAGCAACGCCATTCCTGATGAGCTTAAAGAATCTATTGCTACGCTTCAACAAGCCGCCCGAGATGTTACCGAGCCTTACCAAACTAAACCCACTAACAATGACAAATAACGTCATCTAAAGAATAATAATGTCATCTATGCAACAGCCGCTTATTAGCCACCTTATTGAACTACGCAATGGTTTGTTAAAAGCCGTTGCCAGCATCTTTATCATATTCATTGGTTTGGTGTATTTCGCCAATGATATTTATGCCTATGTTTCGTTGCCACTAAAAGAGCAATTACCAGAAGGCACAAGCATGATAGCAACAGGGGTGACATCATCGTTTTTTGCCCCTTTTAAACTAACCATGATGTTGTCATTCTTTATTGCTATTCCTTTTGTGCTTCATCAAATATGGTCTTTTATTGCCCCAGCACTCTACAAGCACGAAAAACGGCTGGTCATTCCAATGTTATTATCAAGCACTGTCTTATTTTACGCCGGTATAGCCTTCGCATATTTCTTGGTTTTTCCTGTTATTTTTGGATTTTTTACCAGCGTTGCCCCTGAAGACGTCACTATTGCAACTGATATTGAGAGTTATCTTAACTTTGTTCTAAAGTTATTTTTTGCCTTTGGTTTTGCTTTTGAAATCCCCATCGCAATCATCTTACTGTGTTGGGCGGGGATAACAACACCAGCAACATTGCGAGAAAAGCGACCTTATGTTGTCGTTGGTGCCTTTGTGGTTGGTATGTTGCTCACTCCGCCAGATATTATCTCGCAATCCATGTTAGCGATTCCCATGTTGATTTTATATGAAGTAGGGATTTTAGTCGCTTCACTGTATGGCAATAAAAGCAATGATGATGACGACATACAAGAGAACACGTAATGACTACTGCACCACTTTTTGATATTGCTGTAAATTTTGGTGCCAGTGCGTTAGTGGCAAATACAGCAGACATTGTGGAACAAGCAGTGGCAAACGATGTACAAGCAATGATCGCGCTTGGCTGTAATATATCCAGTAGCCAGCACGCTTTATCGGTGGCTCAATCTTTTCCTGCCCATGTTTATGCCACCGCAGGAATACATCCTCATGATGCAAAGACTTTTGACGACTCAACGCTATCATCGCTGACTGCTCTTGCTCAACAAACTCAAGTCGTAGCTTTAGGGGAATGTGGTTTAGATTTTAATCGTGATTTCTCCCCTCGACATCAACAACTCCAGGCATTTGAAGCGCAATTACAATTAGCCTCTGAATTAAAAATGCCCGTAGTCATGCACCAGCGTGACGCTCATGATGCTTTCATTGCAGTATTGAAGAAGTATCGTCACAATTTAAATCAGGTGGTTGTACACTGTTTTACAGGCACAAAAAGCGAACTCCACGCTTGCATAGACCTTGATTGCCATATTGGAATAACTGGATGGATATGCGATGAACGACGTGGCTTGCATTTATTAGAAAGTGTGAAAATTATCCCAGACAATCGCTTAATGCTTGAAACAGATTCACCGTATTTAATGCCAAGAAATATCTCGCCCAAGCCTAAGTCTCGTAACAACAGGCCAGCCAATTTATTTCACATTGCAGATACTGTTGCCGCAGCAAGAAACCAATCAATTGAATTGTTGAGGAAAAATTGTTATGAGACAAGCTCATTATTTTTTGACCTGCCAATGACAAAGGAATTTACATGCTAAAGAAGTTAGTACAACTTTCACTGATATTGCTATTTTCTGTCTGTAACTTCAATGCATGGGCGAACGATAATATACGTCAAACCATTGATAATGAATCAACTACATTTAAGTATTTCACCAATAATGATCGCTCCTACTCCATAGAGCAAATCCGTAAACTTGGCGCTGAACAATGGATAACAACGTCGGAATTTAATCCTTACGGCTTAGTAAACCGACATTATTGGCTGCACCTAACCATTCAAGTGAACACGACAGATACCCACCCCCTCTATCTAGAGATAGCAAACCCATTAGTCGATCACATTGAAATATACCTATTTAAAGGGGATCAAAAACGGCACTATACTGCCGGCGATAAAATAAAAACGATAGCAAGACCTATAGCCACTCCTGTATTGTATTTTCCACTGCCTAACAGTGCAGAATCTCAGCTGGATATTTATATTGAATATCGTGATGATTCAGCATCCTTCTTACCCCTCGCTATTACAAACAGTAAAGAGAGTTTTGAACAAGTAAACGGACATGGTATTTTTACCGGGATGATTATTGGCCTTATATTAATCCTTCTTTTATTGGCAATGATGCTTTATAAACATGAAAAATCTAGATTGATACAATATTTTGTCGGGTTATTAGTGTTTGGCACCATCACTATACTCGCGCTCGAAGGGGTTGCATCCGTGTATTTATGGCCGGCATTACCCTGGCTACAAAACTTAACCTTCCCTTCCCTCTTTTTACTTACTCTGTGGTGCGCCATAGAATTAACACGAACATTATTAGCTGAGCATCTTGTTGAGTCTACAGCCACAGAAAAAACATTATATTGGTTATCAAGAGCAGTCCTTGTCATCAGTCCAATTTTGTTTGCTATTCCAGCTTTCATTGCAATTATTGTATCTGTTATTGTTATGTGTATATCACTCATTGTAATGTCGACGGCATTGATTTTATTCACTTTAAAATCAAAAATCATTAAGCCATGGTTGCTGGCAAGTTGGTCTGTATTTATTATTTCATTGACCCTAAAAACACTCTATTTTAGTGGATTAACTGCACTTCCCGCTCAGCTGATGACAGTGGCAACCATCTGTTATTGTTTACAATTTATATTGTGGGGCACAATTATTTTGCAGCGCTACATAAACCGTAACCAAGAAACCAATACTAAAAATGACAAATTGGTGGCAGAGCTAGTTATCAAAGGCAAAGAGAGTGATGAAAAAATTTCGGAAAATCATCTAGAGCACCTCAACTTAGAAGCCCTAGTTAACGAGAGAACATTTGAGTTAAATGTGACCCTTAGAGAGTTACAAGAAACCAACCGTCAGCTCGAAGAGCAAGCAACGAATGATGCATTAACCGGCGTTAAAAACCGAAGTTTCTTTGATCAACGCTTGCAAGCAGAGTATCGATTGAGCCGACGCCAACACACTCCTATTTCTTTGCTATTGTTAGATGCTGACAAATTTAAAAATGTAAATGATACCTATGGTCATCTAACTGGTGACAAGGTATTGATTGAAATAAGTAAAATTGCCAGTCGTGTATTAAAACGCCCTAATGATTACGTGTGCCGTTATGGGGGAGAAGAATTTGCCATATTACTGTCTAATACAGATGAAAAAGGCGCGATTAAAGTCGCTGAGGTCATTCGGCAACAAATTGAAAAAACCACCATTAAATCTGATGATGTATCACTTAATGTAAGTGTTAGCATCGGTGTATCAACATTAATGATTGATAGCGAGACAATGGACGATCAACTTTTCGACGAGGCAGATAAGGCACTTTACCATGCCAAAGAATCGGGTCGAAATAAAGTAAAAAGCTATCAAGAATTTACACTATCAAACAATTAACTATTTAGGATCAAGACATGAATATTGTCACTACCGCTTATCCAAGTCGACGCATGCGCCGATTACGTAAACATGATTTTAGTCGTCGTTTGATGGCCGAAAACCAATTGAGTGTAAACGATCTTATCTACCCAATGTTTATTGTTGAAGGAAAGAACCGGGTCGAACCTGTTGAATCAATGCCAGGAGTAAGCCGACTGTCAATCGACTTATTAGTTAAAGAAGCTCAGGAGCTCGTTGCACTTGGTATTCCAGCAATAGCATTATTTCCAGTTACACCCCAAACACATAAATCATTAGATGCTAGTGAAGCATATAACCCTCAAGGCCTAGCACAAAAAGCAGTACGAGCGATCAAAGAAGCTTGCCCAGAATTAGGTGTCATCACAGACGTTGCTTTAGATCCTTTTACCACTCATGGTCAAGACGGAATTATTGATGATTCGGGATATGTTCTCAATGATGTGACGACTGAGATATTAGTTAAGCAAGCCATTTCACATGCTGATGCTGGTGCGGATATGGTAGCTCCATCAGACATGATGGATGGTCGTATAGGCGCTATTAGAGAAGCCTTAGAGCAAGCAGGACATACAAATACTCAAATTATGGCTTACTCAGCTAAATATGCTAGCGCTTATTACGGACCGTTTAGAGACGCTGTTGGTTCAGCAAACAACCTTAAAGGTGGTAACAAGAAAAACTATCAAATGGATCCTGCCAATAGTGACGAAGCAATGCATGAAATCGCGTTAGATATAGCTGAAGGCGCAGATACAGTAATGGTTAAACCTGGCATGCCTTATTTAGACATTGTGCGTCGTGTTAAGAGTGAGTTTGGTGTCCCGACATTTGCTTATCAAGTAAGTGGTGAATACGCTATGCATAAAGCCGCTGCACAAAATGGCTGGCTCAATGAAAGAGAAGTGGCGCTAGAAGCTCTACTTTGCTTTAAACGTGCTGGTGCAGACGGAATACTTACCTATTATGCAAAAGACGTAGCACAGTGGCTCAAAGACGCTAATACAGCAGGCTAAACAAGTATTTTAATTCCTTTCTAGCTCTAACATCCAAAGTTGGAGCTTTAACAGTAACACATCAACAAATAATACCCACTCTATTGAACGACTAGACTGTATTCGTTTAGTAAGCAGTTACAGCATTACTCTCAATCCCAATAGCTATTACAAAGTAGAGCGTATTGTGCTCGTTAAATATTGCTTCGCACAACAAGATCATATAATTATCGGAGTTGGTATAGGGTTGGATTATTCTACCTGATGGGTAAGAACATACAGTGAGTAATATTTAGGCATAAAAAAACCCAGCCTAAGCTGGGTTTTTACTAATTCGACTTAACAGTCAAATTAATCTTCTGAAGACTCTTCTTCTTGTTCAACTACTGGACGATTAACAAGTTCAATGTAACACATTGGAGCATTGTCACCGGCACGGAAGCCGCACTTTAGAATACGAGTATAACC
>Ga0105355_10000376_pt1 | contig 40675 bp, 33 predicted proteins | sample GOMGulsemesocosm_2_FD_83508 | JGI IMG/M metagenome (GOLD analysis project Ga0105355, IMG submission 83508) | Methane-oxidizing microbial communities from mesocosms in the Gulf of Mexico - GOM9C Gulf of Mexico | ecosystem: Environmental > Aquatic > Marine > Cold seeps | place: Gulf of Mexico...
GCGACACGGTTGAGGGACGACACCGGAACATACACCTTGTGCTGATCGGCGGTAACAGAGCCAGTTATGCCTGCCATCGGGTGGCTGTGAACAGTAGTCTTCCATTGTAGTTCACCGGTACTGGCGTTAACGGCATAGGCAAAGGCTTGAGTATCGCCAAACAATAGCGTGTGTTTGCCCTGTGCATCGCGATGTAAGCGTAGCGCCCCTCGCACTTCGCTGGTTGCGGCGAAGGTCCAGTGAATACATCCGGAGTTGCTATCCAATGCGTATACCGTGCCATCTTGGCTGCCGATAAAAGTCACTGTAGGGGTTACCAGCGGCTGTGCTCTGACCCGGGTGGTGGCAGGGAAAGCGAAAGCCCATTTAAGTTTCAGGTTTTTACGTTCTGTGGGTTTAGCAGGCTTTCGTGTTGCGCGAAGCGCTGGTTGTGATCTGTGCCCCCCCAGCCGTTCCAGCTGCCCTTGGCATCGAGGGTCGGGAAGGCTGCGCTGCACATGAAGGGGGTAAGATTGTAATGGTTAGTTTGTATTTTTTTTCCGGTTAAAAAATAGGCTACCTGCTGTATTTCGCGCGGTGATAGTGGTAGGCCCTAGCTGCTCATTATGCCGGAATCCAGCGCCTTTACGATGCGTTGTGGAGCGTATAGTTTCAACGCTGCTACTGTTGGTGCCTCGGGGAAAGCACCGGAATGGCAGGACAGGCATAGTAGCTGGAACCTCTCTTGCCCGGTTTGAAAATCCGCCTCACTAGTGATGGTTTCAGCAACACTGACGGTTGAGCACAGTACTAGCAGGGCGGAGATAAGGTATTGTTTTATTTGCATAAATAATCCCGCTGGCTATTATTGGTCAAAATCGCTGAGCGCTGCGAGGGTTTCGTTATTGAGGGTGTCTATAGTAAGGTAATGTGCTGCTTGCGCGCTGTCAATGCATATTACCAAGATGTACATCCAGTAAATGCCGCGGTTTCCGCCGTGGGTAGATTAGGTAATTAAGTCGGACACAGGCACTAAGAAAAACCTATACTAAGAAAGACCCAGTAACAGCAGCAAAATATAGCGAGGTAGTCTTTGAACAGAAAAGCTAAAAACATTGGCCTCTTCAGTGCTGTAGCACTGGTAGTATTGTCTATTTCGCAAATGATTGGCTATTGGGTAAACAGTACTATTGCACTACATAGTACCCTGGTAATAAACGAGTTTATCCACTTTACCCATATTCGCAATCACGGCGGCATCTTTGGTCTGCTCCAGGGCATGGGCTGGCTGCTCGGTTTTGTGAGTCTTGCGCTACTGCTGGCGGTCGTAGCCTATCTGTGTTTTTCTCCCGCTATCAGGCGATTCGAGTTCGTTTGTTTTGGTTTTATTGTGGGAGGCGGTGCCAGCAATACCATGGATCGTTTTGTCTATGGCAGCGTGATCGACTTTGTTGATATACAGCATATTCCCTACTGGAATTATATTTTCAATACCGCCGATGTTATGGTGCATGTCGGTATTTGGCCGTTGTTAGTTTTTAGTTTTATGTCGGTATCAGGGCAGCAAAAACACCCGACGACATGACAGTGTATTAGCCAGAATACAGTGGGTGAAAACAAGATGCCCCCGTGGGCCTCAATATTGATTGGCTTTCGGTAGGTTCTATATTCGCACAAGGCAGTGTTGTTGATATCGCTGCTGCAGATGACAGGCGCATACAAAAACGGCAGCCGTGAACCTTCGAAATCACGTGGTTGCGGCAAAAGATCAAAATTGTGAGTACTTAGCTCATCTGTTTGTCTATAATTCGCTCTTTCAGTTGTAGCTTCGTTATGACCGGTTCAATATGCTTGAAGGCCCCCTATGCAAAAGAAATTTATCACCGCGCAAACATTACTTGAGGATTCGTTCCGCTTGGCTGCGAAGGTATTCGATGATGGCTTTCGGCCGCAATTTATCGTTGGTATCTGGCGTGGAGGGGCGCCGATTGGCATCGCCGTTCAGGAGTACTTTGACTATAAGCAAGTAGAAACTGACCATATTGCTGTGCGCACCTCGTCTTATTATGGTATCGACAAGCAGGCAAAAGAAATAAAGGTACACGGCTTACACTATTTAATCGAAAACGCTAATGCCAGTGACAGCTTGCTAATTGTTGACGATGTATTTGATTCGGGCCGTAGTGTCGACGCGTTGATCGCACAGATCGAAAAACTGTCGCGTAAAAATATGCCCGGTGATATTCGAATTGCCTGCCCTTATTTTAAGCCGACAAATAACAAGACCGAGATTACACCCGATTATTATATACACGAAAGTGACGAATGGCTGGTTTTTCCCCATGAGATATCGGGTCTCACGCCAGATGAAATCATCGCCGGGAAAAAAGACTTGGTTAATGTACTGGATCTGTTGCTGTAATAAGCAATGGGCAGGCCTGTAATTGGGGCTACTTAGAACCCGTTTTTAATGGTGATTTAACTTTCTAATGTCTCAAGGGGCGGCGCTCGGCTAGATGGGCTTATTTTTATCCTTGCGGGCATCGCTTAAGTCTGAGTCCTCCTTAATTTCCTGCAACAGCCAGCGTCGAAAGTTGGCAATCTTTGCACAATCTGCCTTATCGCGGCGGCATGCCAGGTACCATTCGCCGGCAGCGGTGACACGTTGCCCTGCAAATAGCTCTACCAAAAAGCCTGCGCGGAGATCTCTGGCTACATAGGGCTGCATGCCCAAAGCGATGCCCAGGCCCTGGCTTGCGGTGGACAAGGCGTGGTCATAGCTGTCAAATTGCAGGCCGGATTCCGGGTCAACGCCGTGCGCGCCTACGCCATCCAACCACAGATACCAGTCTTTGTCAGAGGGATAGACCTGCAAAATAGTCTGCTGGGCCAGTTGTTCCGGTGATGTAATATCGATATTGGACAGCAGCGTGGGGCTGGCAACTGGGAATAGTTGCGGCGTGAATAGGTAGTCGTAGTGAATGTCGGCTGAGCTGCGGTTGCCTATCAGCACGCAGAGGTCGACATCGTCGTGGATAAAATCGACGTCGTTTTGCGAGGTATTAATCCGCACTTTGATATCGGGATGAGTACTGTAGAATTTTTGTAGTCTAGGGATTAACCAGCGAATGGCAAAGGTTGAATAGAGCTGTAGAGTGAGAATACCCGGTGACTGTGGCGCCAGTAGTAGGTCGGTTCCCTCGGCGATGCGGTCAAAGGCGTCACGAATAACTGGGTAGTATAATTTCCCCCGTTTACTCAGTGAAACCGCCCGAGATTTACGTTCAAATAATTCAACTTGTAGTGAACTTTCTAGCTGCTTTATTTGATGGCTGACCGCTGAGTGAGATACACACAATTCATCTGCTGCATCGCGAAAAGATCCATGTCTCGCGGCCGCTTCGAAGCTTTTCAGTGCTGTTAGTGATGGGATTTTACTACGCATAGTCGATTTCTTGGCTGAATTGGACGATAAATTTATCACTCTATGGGTCGAAATAATTCATCTATTAATTGCCGAATCAGTTTGTCTCTCCTGTACATCCGTGTCAATATTATTCACCGAAAATTAGTGTAAAGAATGCACTCGAGCAACACTCAAGCGGTGGTGTTAGGTGGCAGTGCATAGTTGTTTTTCGCTGGCTACAGGTCCGGTAATCTTGGCGTTTTGCTAGTGCAGGGCATGGTCGCAACAGGGGCCCTATTGATTGTTGCTACGTGAAACAAATTTATAAATCCTTGCAGGGCCCACTGTTGCGAGGTACTGCTGCGAAATTACTCAGCTTGGCATGTAATTATTCGCTCTCTGGCTAGGGCCCTTTGCCGCCTTTTATCAACGTTAACAAATAGTTCTTAGGACATGTCATGGTTCAGTCGATAGCAAATTTTAAAGCCGATCAGGTGGTATTGGTAACAGCGGGGGCTTCGGGCATAGGACGCTGTATCGCAGAGACCTATTTGCGTCACGGTTGTCGTGTTCACATTTGTGACCTGTCAGTCAACGCTATTGAGGTGTTTTTAGCGGCCAATCCCGGGGCTACGGCAACGGTTGCTGATATCTCCATCCCCGCCGATGTCGAGCAACTGTTTAGTGTTTTGCAGGAGCGATATGGACAGTTGGATATACTGGTCAACAATGCCGGTATTGCCGGTCCGACCGCCGCGGTGGAAGATATTGAAATCGACCAGTGGCAGCAAACAATCGATATCAATCTCAATGGTTCGTTTTATGTTACACGTTTGGCAACACCACTATTGAAGGTGGCAGGGGGCGGGTCCGTGGTCAATATTTCCTCCAATGCCGGGCAGTTTGGGCTGCCGTTGCGCTCGCCCTATACTGCAACTAAATGGGCGTTGATCGGTTTAACAAAAACCTGGGCAATGGAGCTGGGGCCACACAACATTCGGGTCAACGCGCTGTGCCCGGGTAGTGTTAATGGGCCCAGAATTGAGGGCGTTATTGAACGAGATGCCGCTGGGCGCGGTGTAACTGCTGACAGTATACGGGATATTTACCAGCGTCAAAGCTCGATGCGGCTATTTGTCGACGCCCAGGATGTCGCCAATATGGCCCTGTTTTTAAGCTCTGAGCTTGGTGCAAGCATCTCGGGCCAGGCGATTGGTGTTGATGGCCATACCGAAGGGCTTTCAAACTGGCTTAGTTGAACAGATTCAGGCATACATCATCGGGTGGAAGTTCGAAATATTTTAACAGGAGGAAAAAATGAAGGCAGCGTGGTTTGAATCTTTTGGTCCCGCACAACAAACCCTGGTTTTGGGCGAGCAGCCTAAACCCAGTCCCGGCCCCGGCGAAGTATTGGTAGCACTGAAAACAACAGCCGTGAACCCCTCTGATGTTAAAAAACGCCAGGGCGCTTTCCCCAATTTGTTAGAGGGAGGCTTGGTGATTCCGCATAGTGACGGTGCCGGTGTTATTGAGGCTGTTGGTGAAGGCGTTGGCCCTGGTCGCATTGGCGAGCGTGTTTTCGTTTATCAGGCTCAGTTCGGCAGGCGGTTTGGTTCGGCGGCACAGTATGTTGCATTGGATTCGCTGCGGGCGCCAAAGCTGCCTGACAATGCTAGCTTTGAGGTAGGGGCCTGCATTGGCATTCCAATTATGACGGCCCACCGCTGTGTGTTTGCCGACGGTTCGGTGGCCGGCCAGACCGTGTTAATTACCGGCGGTGCAGGTCGTGTGGGCTATTATGCGATTCAGTGGGCTAAATATTCGGGCGCGACTGTTGTTGCCACCGCTAGCAACGCCGAGGATCGGGCACTGTGTCAATCGATAGGAGCCGACTTTGTAGTCAATCATCGTAGTGAAGCATGGGGCGATGATGTGTTGGCTGCGACCGGTGGCGTAAAAGTCGATCGGGTAGTCGATGTCGAATTTGGTGCTAGTTTGCCTGAAGTGCTCAAATGTATACGCGTTGGCGGCACCATCGCCAGTTATTCCTCTACCGTGGTGCCACAGCCCCAGTTACCCTTTAAAGAAATGATGTTTATGGACTTAACCCTGCGGCTGGTTATTGTTTATGCCATGCCGGAGCAGGCCAAGGCACAAGCTGTGACCGACACCTACCAGCTACTAAGCGAAGAAAAACTGCAGCACCGTATTGCCCACAACTTGCCGTTTAGTGACATGGCCCGGTCCCATGAACTGGTCGAACAGGGCGGTTTTGGTGGTTGTGTTGTGGTTAATATTGACGTCTAGCGGTCGCCCTGATTGTGCCCGCCGCCGACAGCCTTGTCACTGAGTTCTCGCTAGTGATCGTGGGTGGCTGGCGCAATCATCCACGATTGGCTGTTGTTGGCGCCGGCGCCACGTGTTTTGTTTAAGCTGCTGAAACATTTCAATAGTGATGGCGTTTCGCTTTGTTGAAATTCTAGTCTATATTTTAGCCAAATATTGCCTGCGGTAAACGCACCGTCGCTAAGCACGTCAAATAGGTGAGGAAATCGACTTATGGCGTTGCTGGTAGTATCTTCATATTTAGTGGCTTGCGAGGAGAGTTACGCTGTGCGTGGAAGCGGCCCCGTCGGCATGGTAATAGCTATACCGCCTTGTATGATGTCCGCTGCTCAATAAATTTTTACCGAACTGAAAAGGAGGCGCCGATGATCGATTTATACTATGCACCCACACCCAATGGCTGGAAGATTTCCATCATGCTGGAAGAGTGCGCTGTACCCTACCGGGTAATCCCCGTTAATTTAGGTAAGGGTGATCAGTTCAAACCTGAATTTCTGAAAATAAGCCCAAATAATCGCATGCCGGCTATTGTCGATGACGAAGGTCCTGATGGGCAGCCCATCAGTGTTTTTGAATCCGGCTCGATACTTATGTATTTGGCAGAGAAATCAGGGCAGTTTTTTCCTCAGTCGCCTCGACAGCGCATGCGGGTGTTGGAGTGGCTGTTTTGGCAGGTGGGGGGCTTGGGTCCAATGGCTGGTCAAGTCAGCCATTTCGTGAATTATGCACCAAACTTTCCCGGGGACCACTCCTACTCCGAAACGCGCTATAAAAATGAATACGATCGTCTGCTGGGTATTATGGATAGGGTGTTGGGCGAGCGGCCATTTTTAGCGGGAGACTATTCGATTGCCGATATGGCCTCCTTCCCCTGGGTTACGGCCTACAAGCGCTACGAAGTGGACCTGGATCAGTTCACTCATGTCAGACGTTGGTTCGACGAACTGAAAAATCGTCCGGCGGTACGGCGTGGCATGGACGTAGGCAAGGAAAATAGGAATTTTGGGAAAGGTATGAGTAAAGAGAGCCTCACCACGATGTTCGGTCAAACCGCGGCGTCGATTAAGGCTCAGGCGGGGCAAAAAACGGACGCCAGCTAGCATCGTTTTTCAATTGTGCGTTTGTTTTCACGGCAGGCGCAGGCAGCGCTTTGGTTAGGCCCCACTAGAATGGGTGCTGCCCTAGCTGTTGCTGCGGCTTTCACCGGTGAAATCTACCTGGCTAAATTTGACTTCGAAAGTTGGCGCCAATGGGCCTGCAAAGTCAGTTTGAATCCCCCTAGCGCCTGCTTGTATTACCTTTGTAGGCCTTTGAGTACTAATGCTCACGGATTAGTTGCGTCTCTGGCACGCCAGTAGACCGGAGTGGTGTTGGTTAAAATGTGAACACTACTAACATTGCTATGTGAATGTCTCTTACATTATGCTAAATTGCGCTCAGTGTGTTAACTACTCTTACATTGAGATGGCTTATGAGCAAAAACGCAATTACCCCCCTTCACCCCTCCAGGCGTTCCTCGATTACCGGTATTGGCGTTAGCCTGCTAGTCGTTGCAGGTTTGACCCTGGGCCTGCAGTGGCGTGCTGCCAATGCTGACTATCCCGAGCGCAGACCGATGTTGGTCAGTGTTATAGAGTTTTCGTTGCAGGACACCTATAACGAAGAGTCTTCATTTTTAGGGCAAGTGAGAGCGGCCAAAACCTCCAATATGAGCTTTGAAATCGGCGGTACATTAGCCCAAGTAATGGTGGCTGAAGGCCAGAGAGTGGCCGCGGGAGAGATATTGGCGAGCCTGAATAAAGCCTCGTTACAAGCCCGTAGAGATGCACTCGCGGCACAGTTAAAAAGCACCGATGCCAATTTGGAGTTGGCGCATTTACAGCTAAAGCGGCAGCAAAAGCTGGTGAAGGATGGCTCGGTATCCCGGGCCGCCTTTGACGAAAGTCGGCTGCGAGTACAGGCGTTAGCGGCTCAGCTGGAGGCCAGTCGGGCGCAGTTGGCCAGTGTCGATATCGATTTGGACAAGACGGTATTACGGGCGCCCTACAGTGGCACCGTTGCGGCAAGATATATCGATGAAGGCGCGGTGCTGGCGCCGGGACAGATGTTGTTACGGCTATTGACCGCTAATGCACTTGAGGCCCATGTAGGGCTGGGGCCATTGCAGAGTGAAGATCTGAAAGTTGGTCAGAGTTATCCGCTATCGCTACGCAAGCAACGTATTAGCGCGAAGTTGCTAGCGCTACGCCCCGATGTAGATCCGGTGACCCGTAGCGCCCAGGCGATTTTCCAACTGCCCGCGGGTACACGAGCACTGGACGGTGAGCCGATAACGCTGCAATTACAACAACAACGCGTACTGCGTGGTGGTTGGTTGCCGCTCACCGCGCTAACCGAGTCAGATCGCGGTCTGTGGGCCGTGTTGCGGTTACACAGTAAAGAGGGGGAGACCCGAGTTATTCGAGAGATTGTTGAGGTGTTGGCTGTGCAGGGCGAGCGCGCTTATGTCGCGGGCAGTTTGCCCGACGCAGCGCCGGTAGTGGCCGCAGGTATTAGCCGTCTGGCGCCGGGGTCATTGGTGCGAGTCGATAGCACTGCGGTGGAGGGTTAAGCGATGGCGAAAATACTGTTTGAGAATCCACGGTTTTTGATGCTGTTTATCTTAGTGATCATCGGTTTGGGTATCACCAGCTTGTCCACCATCGCTCGGCAGGAAGACCCAACCATCACCAATTTTGCCGCCACCATTGTGGTGCCTTTTCCCGGCGCGTCACCGGACACCGTCGAGGCCTTAGTTACTCGGCCGTTGGAGGACGAGTTGCGCAAAATTGAGGAGGTCGAAGAAATCAATTCTACCTCCAGTACTGGCATTTCATTTTTTATGATTCGGTTGTTGGAGACTCTGGACAAGAGCGAAATGGACCGGGTTTGGTCAGAGGTGCGTGATGCCATGGCCGACGCCACGCGCCAATTTCCGCCAGCGGCGGGCAGTCCAGTAATCGACACCGACAGGCTCAGTGCTTATACCGCAATCGTGACCTTGCATCGGCGCGACGATCGCGAGGCGTCGTTGGCCTTGGTGGGCCGTATTGCAGGTACCCTAGCCGATCAATTACGCAGCCTCAGTGGTACCAAAATGGTCGATATTTACGGTGCTCCGGAGGAGGAGGTTCGTGTGGCTGTCGACCAAAACGCACTGGCATCTCGGGGCTTGAGTCTGGGTCAGGTCGGCGCCGCACTGCGGGCGGCGGATAGTCGTCAAACTGCCGGTCGCACTGGAGGCCAGCAATCAGACTTGATGGTAGACATCGCCGGTGAATTTGATTCTCTGGAGTGTATACGCCAGGTAGTGATTACCACCGACAACCGCCATAATGCTCTGCGTATCGCCGACATTGCCAGTGTTGAACGCTCGGTGGTATCGCCCCCTACAACTATGGCGATAACCGACGGCCGCTCGGGTGTTATGGTGGCGGTGATGATGCAGAGCGGCTTGCAGGTGGACAAATGGGCGGAAACGCTGCGCAGTAAAGTTGACTCTTTTAGAGCTCAGGCGCCCGAGGGAATTGATATCACTCTTAGCTACGACCAAAGTGGCTACACCGTTGAGCGATTGTCCGATGTCACCGTCAATCTCGCCATTGGCATGTCGTTGGTTATCGTAGTGTTGTTATTTACCCTGGGCTGGCGCGCAGCGCTGGTGGTTGCGGTTATTTTGCCGCTCAGTGCACTGCTGTCGATTACTGTGCTGGAAAAAATTGGCCTGGCGATACATCAAATGTCACTCAGCGGACTGATTGTTGCCCTCGGGCTATTAGTTGATGGTGCCATCGTTATGACCGACGAGCTGCGTCGCCATTTAATCGCCGGCGTAAGCCCGCTAGAGGCGATTCAAAAATCGGTAAAGCGCTTGCGTGTTCCGCTACTCGCTTCCACTTTCACCACAGTGTTGGCTTTTACCCCGATGGCGATCTTGCCGGGGCCGGCGGGGGACTTTCCCGGAGCTATCGCTACCGCAGTTATTGTGATGTTGCTATCGTCGCTGCTGTTGGCACTGGCGATCACACCCGTACTGGCGGCATTATTACTGCCCAAGAATGCGCCCGCCGATGCCAGCTGGTATGTCAACGGTGTCAGCAGCGGCCGTGGTGGGCGCCTGCTGAGCAATGCTCTGGATTGGTCGCTGCGGCATAAATTCGCCGCAGTCTGCCTGGCGCTGAGCTTGCCGTTGGCGGGTTTTCTTAGTTTCCCCACCCTAATCGCGCAATTCTTCCCGGGTACCGATCGCGATCAGATGTATCTGCAGGTGAAACTGCCCGATGGTAGTTCTATCTACCAGAGCCGTGATCTCGCTTTGCGTATCAATGAGGTGTTGAAAGACGATCCGGATATCCGCCGCATCGACTGGTCTATTGGCGAGAGTGCACCGGCGTTTTACTACAATATGTATCGCACCAAGGATGGTATTGCCAGTTGGGCTGAAGCGCTAATTTTTACTCGTGATGCGCGCATCACCGATTCGGTTATTCGCCGGCTGCAACCGCAGTTAGACGATTTGTTTCCGGAGGCACAGATTATAGCTAGGGGTTTAGATCAAGGGCCGCCGGTAGAGGCGCCGCTGGCGCTTGAGGTTTTCGGTCCCGATTTGGCGACACTAAAAGACATTGGCGAAGATCTGCGATTGCGGTTGGAAAAAATCCCCATGGTCACCCATTCCCGAGTAAAGCTAAGTGGTGGCGCGCCTTCGATTCTTTGGCAGTTCGACGAAGACAAGCTTCGTCTGGCCAACAGTCAGTTGAGTGATGTGTCTAACAATCTTACAGCGGGATTTGTTGGTATAGACGGCGGTCAAATGTTGGAAGACATCGAGCGCCTACCGGTCACCGTGCGTTTGGCAGAGCAGCGCGGTGACAAGCTGCAGCAACTGATTGATAGTTATGTACCATTGCCAGCTTCAGCTCTGGGTACCAATGGACCAGGGTTTGTGCTCAGCAGCCTAGGGGAGATGACGTTGACTCCTTCACAGAGCCCAATTACCCGAAAAGACGGTGAGCGGGTGAACGTGGCCGAGGCATTTTTAACTCGTGGCGTATTGCCGGATGAGGCCATGCAATACCTACTGGTAGATCTGGAGCAGAATCCGGTGCTGTTACCGCCGGGTTATCGTATCAGCTTTGGCGGTGACGCAGACATGCGCAAAAGAATTGTTGGGCATTTGATCAGTCCCATGGGCTCTATAATCGCATTGATGATGATTACCATTGTGCTCACTTTTAATTCCTGGCGGCTATCTGCTGTGGCAGGACTTGTCACGATTTGTTCGCTGGGTTTAAGTTTGTTAGCGCTGGCGATTTTTGGATATCCCTTTGGAATACAAGCAATTATTGGTGTGATAGGTTCGATTGGAGTATCGATAAACGCGGCGATTATCATTATGACTGCCCTGCAAAATAATAGTGACGCGATGGCGGGTAATCTCACTGCCATACGAGGTGTAGTAATGGACAGTAGCCGACACATCATTTCCACCACTATTACTACCTTCGGCGGATTTCTCCCGCTTATTCTCGCCGGCGGTGGGTTCTGGCCGCCCTTTGCGATGGCGATCGCCGGGGGCGTTTTGTTATCCACTGTTGTATCGTTTTTTATGGTGCCGCCACTGTTTGCAGCACTCAACCCCGGACGCGGCCCATTACCAAAAATAACCAGCGCACCGGCAAATATTCTAATCGAAGCAGAGACTATTCATGCCCGATAATAATAAAGCCCGAGGCTACCACCACGGCGAACTGAGAAATACGCTAATTACTGCGGCCTGGGACACCATTCACAAGCGTGGGATTGAGAATTTTACCATTGTTGATATTGCACAGCAGGCTCAGGTTAGCAGGGCGGCGCCCTATCGGCACTTCAAAGATCGGGAGGCATTAATTGACGCTGTAGTGAATAAGGGTTTTGCGCAATTGGCTGAAGAAGTGGGACTAGCTGTATCGTCGTTACCCGCGGGATCAACGGAAAAAGTGATTGCCGGTGGCTTGGGCTACCTACGTTTTTTCCGTCGCTACCCAGTGTTTTTTGAATTGATGTTTCGCATTGCCCCGGATGATGGCAGCGATCTTTATGAGAAGCAGGAAGCCTCGAGAATGCTATGCATGAAGCAACATATTGATAGCGTTAGTGAGTGGTGTCGGCAGCACAATATAGCCGAGAATCAGGTTATGGAGACCGCAGTCAAACTGTGGGCTACAGTGCACGGTATGGTGAGTCTGAGCCTCAATCACGGTATTGATAGAGTGTATCCAGAAGCTGATATGGAAGAAATGCTACGTTCTTTTACCACAACTTTTTTTGACGGGGTTAAACTCACGGCCACTTGAGCTATCCTGTTTTAGGATAATAGCGGGTTCGACATACTCCGTATTGCTAGGTAATAATAACAACCCTATTTTATGAGCTGACGTTAGCGCATGGCTAATGCCTGTCTTCAATGATATGAGCAAAGAGTACTATCACCGCGGTAGTGCACACTGTATTGCGCACTAGCACGCCTCATGCCGCGGTGATTAGGTTAACGGAAGGTCATATTGATATCGAGTGGAAAAGGTAAATGCTCATTGTTACATTTCTCCTATCGCCCTATACAGTACCGTAAAGGCCAATAATATAAGAACTACGCCGAACATCCGGTCAATGCGTTGGGCGCTGCGCTGAAGTTTTCCCATTAGAGACTTGCGAGAAACCAGTGAGACGATCAGGCAATACCAGCAGGCATCGGTAATACCCACCGTGGCCACCATAATGCTTTTTTCAAACAAGCCAAACTCGGGTAGCAGGAATTGGCTGAACAGCGCTAACATAAATACTGCTAGCTTTGGATTGAGGAAAGAGACTAAAAAACCTTCTAAAGCGGCGTTTTGGCTGTTGGGAAAATGCTCCTGTTGCTGTTCACTGTGACCGGTGCTGCGCAGTGATTGCATACCCAAATAGATCAGATAACCAGCGCCTAACACTTGTATGCCCAGGAATAATTCTGGCGAGCGGGTAATCAGTACGGCCAAGCCTGTTACTGTAAGTAGTCCGTATAGGGCGACACCTAAGCCGTGGGCAATGGCGCTGGCGTAGCCCTTGGCAACCCCGCCATTTAAGGTGGATTTTAATACCACTGCCAGGCTTGGGCCGGGCGAAATAGCGCCTAGCAGGCAGATGCCAACAAGAGAAAGCCAGTGATTTAGAGCCATTTTATCGTCCATGTGGGTAGCGAGTAATAGCCGGCGGCAAACCGGACTATGGCGCTGAGGTTATAGTGGCAGTTGAAATTATTTCGCAAGGTCCACATTCTAGCAATTTTTACTCGAATGTACTCGCTTGTGTGACGATCCGACCTGTTGGCCGTTGTTTTGATATAACTTATTGATAGATTCGAGTGAGGTGTTTGAATATTGTTTTTATCGACTGGTGAGGTCTCACCGTGCAGAGTTACTGTTATCCCTGGACCCTACAACAAAGGCAAGTAAAAGCACGGCTAGAGAGCATATGGGTTTCGTTTATGTGGAGGCGCTGACCGGTGTAGTGTCAGAAAGGAAGCTGCCTGTGGTTGCTTATCAAGCTCGAGGCTATACCGCGCTGTGGGAAGTGTTGTGTGAAATATCCCAGTAACGCAACGACGAGCATTTCTGTTGCCATCATTTTTTCGTCGGACATTATAAACTATTGATTTTTTTTGCCACCACAGCATAGATATGCCAGCGGTGGGGAAGCCCCTGTGGTGTTTTTCCTGTTACATTGTGTTCGGTGAACCTCAATAGCTCAAAACCAGATAGCGTGTTGCGTAGTTCATCTTCATTGAATACCAAGTCATTGGGCCAAAAATCTTCTGCGTTGTAATCGGGGCCAGCCATAGTGTCATTGGGGCCTAAAAAAGATCCGCAGAAAATGCCTCCTGTAGTCAGAGAGCAGTATATATTGCGCCAAACCTGATCAAACTCGCTCTGTGGGCAGAAAAATAGACTGGCATCAGCAACCACCAATGAGGTTGCAGGGTAGTTATAGCTGCTAAAACTTGCGGTGGATAAGATTACCGCGTTGTCGCCGTCAAATCGGTTTCTACACTGCTTAATAGCTTCTTCTTCGATATCAAATGCGTTAACGACAAATCCCTGTGTTCTAAGATAGGCGATATCGGCACCGGCCCCGCAGCCGCAATCCAGGGCAGTTTTTTCGTTGCCTACCTGGCTGACCGCATATGCCAGGTCGCCACGTACCTCACTTTGCGCAGTTGTTTGGTAGTATTGCAGTATGTTTTTGTTAGCCATTGAGATAACAGTAATCCATGTATTGGTCGTTTTCGGTTGCTGCAATGTCGACTGCCGTCACTGTGTGCTCGATATCTTTCAGGAGACTGTGATTTAAAATCAGCGCTTCCAGATTGTTGTTCGCCGCGGGCTCCGAATCAATGGGGGGTGAGCAGGTCGCGTATTTCCCAGCTACTTTTTAGTGATAAAACTCAACATAAAATCGTACCGGGCCCATGGGTTTTACTTGGTGAGGTATTGTCGGTTCTACTACACCAAATTTCACGACGTCGAGCATGATAGTTTCCTCTTTCGGTTTGTTGATCTTGTATTGCAATATTCCTTCTAGAATAACGATTTTCCCCCATACCCCGGCCTTTGTAGTATGTGCTTTTAACAGACCTTTGGGGATGCTATTTTCATTGAATTCTGGCGTTCGTTTCATTGGATTTAAGCTGTCGGGTAAAAGTTTCACAATTGCAGTGCCTTCCGTCTATTGATGGGTAAAGGGGCGCTTCTGGGCATTCAGGGTTATGCTTGAATGAAAGAGGCTGTTTTCGGATGCTGTCTTTTCATGGCATAACCTTGTTCTGTTGGGGCTATGCAATAAGACAGGGCCTGTCTGTTTGATCGTACCGGGTTTACTACTAGATACAAAGTGATTTAGATATAACGCCCAATGGCGACCCATGGAAAGTGTTGGGAGAAAGCCCCGGTCGGAAACTGGAGCTGTACGCTGGCTGTAACAAATTACATAGACGCAGCTGGTGTGTGATCTATCCTGTTTTCACTTGCTAGATCGCTTAAAAACTGCGGGTTTCGAAAGTCTTGTATAGCGCGCTCAATTTCCTTGTGTGTATTCATCACAAAGGGGCCGTACTGCACTAGAGGTTCGTTTATTGACTCGCCGCTTAACAGCAATAGGTTCGCACCTAGCGGGCCGGCTTTTAACGTTATTTTTTTGCCATTGTTATAAACACCTAATTGGCGCGAAGTTATTGAATCTGTTGCGCCTTTATAGGCATAGGCCATTACCTTGTTTTTTGTATCTAGTGATAGTGTCAGTGTTTCGTTAGCGCTAAGTTGCACATCAACAAAAATGGGTTTGGTTGAAATATCGGGTAAAGGTCCTCGCTTTGACTTATTGCCGACGTTCACCGTGCCCGCGATAATACGCACCACACCTCCTCCGGGCAATTGCAGCTCGGGTATATCCGCGCTGAGAATTTCCCGATAGGCTGCGGGTTTCATTTTCTCCGCGGCGGGCAAGTTCAGCCAAATTTGGAAGCCATGTAATAAACCCTGTCGCTGTTCGGGCATCTCTGAGTGCAACACACCTGCACCTGCTGTCATCCATTGCACATCACCCGCGGCAATAACACCTTCGTTGCCCATGTGATCTGTGTGGCGCATTTGCCCCGCCTTCATGTAGGTAATGGTCTCAAAGCCGCGATGGGCATGTTCAGGGAAGCCACCGATGTAGTCTGATGCATCGTCAGAATTAATTTCATCGATCATCAGGTAGGGATTAAGTATCTGGTTTAATGCTCTTCCCGCCAGTCGATGAATTTTTACGCCGTCGCCATCCTGGGTTGGTTGAGCTGCTACCAGTTGAGTAAGTGTGCTCATTGTATTTCTCCTATTGCTTGTTGTCGCTCAGTTTTACCCTGCGGTGAGGCTTTCTCGGCCGTGGGCGATGTTAAAGTTTTGATACGGCCCTAGGGGAATGACCCCGGTGGGATTGATCATCAGATGGCTGCCGTAGTAGTGCGTTTTAATATGTTCAAAACTGACGGTTTGCGCAACTCCCGGTATCTGATAAAGCTCTCGTACATAGCCGCTGATGGCTGGATAGTCGGCCAGTAGCTGTCGATTGGTTTTGAAATGGCCGAAGTACACGGCATCAAAACGAATCAAGGTGGTGAACAATCGCCAGTCAGCTTCGGTCAACTGATGGCCCGCAAGATAGCGCTGCGTAGTTAGCAATTTCTCTACCCAGTCGAGGGAATCGAATAAGTCGTGAAATGCCGCCTTGTAGGCTTGCTGTGTGGTGGCAAAGCCCGCTCGGTACACACCATTATTAATAGAGTCGTAAACGCGATTGTTGATCCTATGGATCGTCTGCTGTAATGCCTGCGGGTAATAATCACTGCTGTTACCGGTTATATGATCAAAGGCGGTATTGAGCATGCGGATAATTTCCGAGGACTCATTACTGACAATGCTCTGTGTTTTTTTGTCCCACAATACCGGTACGGTAACTCGTCCTTCGTAGTGACTGTCGGCTTTCAAATACAGCTGATACAGAAAGTCCAGGCCGTACAGTGGATCACTCATTTCCCAACCGTGTTCTAGCATGATCGGTTCTACTACGGTGACATCGATGATGTCCTGTAGTTGCTTGAGTTGGCGAAAGATTAATACTCGGTGTGCCCAGGGGCATGCCAATGATACATACAAATGGTAGCGTCCTTTTTCAGCTTTAAAGCCGGGCTCACCGTTGGGTCCGGCTTCGCCGCTGGCTGTGAGCCAGTTTCTAAAGCGGCTGTCCTGACGGCGAAATTCGCCGTCGTTATCGCCAGTGTTATACCACTGGTCAACCCATTCGCCTTTTTGTAATAATCCCATCAGAGTGCTCCTGTTGTAATATTGGGGTTGAGGCCGGCTATTATCGCGTGACCTGTTGTTTGTCCTGAGTAATCACTTGTTCGGTGGTGCTTTTCGAGCTGCTCGCAGCGATATGAAAAGCATCGATCACCTCCAAATTTGGTAGATGTACTCCACATAACCGCTGGAAAAATCCATTTCATTGCCAATAGGGGGGTCCCCGGTGGCTTTAGTCGCGCGCTGTTATTGATAGGTAGTGCGGTCCTATTGTTGCTCCAGTAATAGTGCGGCAAAGAAGTGGCCGGTCGCGAAATGCGATTACTGCGCCAGCCGAGCTTGCAGTGCGCTGTCGGCACTGATACTGCCGGCGCCTCGAAATATCAGACCAATGCTGACTGCCAATAAGGCCAGGCCAAATTCGTAGCCGTTATTTGACATAAAAAGCCCGTTTTGCAGGTGAACGGTAGCAATTGCCACGATCATGGTGATGGCGAGTAATAGGGCGGCGGGGCGCACCAGTAATCCGATAATCAGCAGCAAACCGCCGATGAATTCTGCGCTACCAGCGGCAGTCGCCATGAGTAGTCCCGGCTCAAGGCCGATGGAGGTCATCCACCCGGCGGTGCCTTCTAGTCCGTAGCCGCCAAACCAGCCGAATAGTTTTTGCGCGCCGTGTGCCGCAAAGATCACCCCGGCGCCAAGGCGAATAGGTAAGGTATCCAGGCCGGCGGAAGTGGTAGTTAGCTTGTTGACTAGTGCTCTCATGATGTTGCTCCAAGTTTGTGGGTTTGCTTAAGTAGTGGAGCTATTGTAACGATCTTAGAGTTTGTAATAAGACCCATAATATGATTGGTATGTTCTAATAATTAGATCAATAAATTGAGGCGTATAAAGATAGTAGTCCCCTTTAATATCGCGATATTCAGGATTCTTAAAGGCAGGTTGTTGTTAGGCTACGTTTAGTTCCATATAAACGTTAGCAAAAACAGAACAAAATGTGGGTTGGTAGTTATCGATCTGTTTCTCTGTCGCGCGAACTCGGGCCGAGGGTAATGGGGTGTTGATAGTGAGCTGTAGCGGCAAAGATTGGAGCTGTAGACGGCGGTGTTTTGGGTCGGTACTGGAGTGACGAGCCTATATCGCAGGTCTTGTATACGAGCGCTGTGATCGGGATTTTTACGAGCAAGCGCAAGATAGGGGGGGCGTTTGTAACGTGACTACCCGGCAGCGATCTAACTCTGCATAGATAGGGTTATCTAAGTAAACGAACCGATGCTCGGTAAATTACGCGGGACTATGATTTGTTAGTAGCTGCTCGCTGCTCGACAAATCTTCGTTCACGTTAACCCACCAGATGAAACTGGCTATCCATACCCTGGTCGCGGGTAGGAATAATGGCTTGATACGCGTCACTGTGGTACCAATTTAAAGCACTGTCGCGGTCGGGAAATTGAATGACTACCTTAGTCGTATAAGTGGCATCGCCGTGCAGGCTCTCGATGGGTCCTTTGATGAGAAACGTGCCTCCGTGGGCTTTTACTGTTGCGCCGGCAGCGGCGCTATAAGCCGCTAGCTGCTGAGTATCGGTTGGGGTGAGGTCGACAATAATTAGGGCTGACATGATTTTTCCTTGTAATGTAGGTTTTCACATAAAGTGACAATTTCCTCTCATAAAGTGTCACTGCTGATAGTGAGGGTACCTGGGCGTCAGTACCCGGATCGTTAACGGGCATAAAACCCTCGGTATTAGTCGATACTTCGGGGGCAGCTTTGTGCCAAAGGACTATCAGTGTAATACGCGTCCAGAACAAAAACACATTGCAACTGTACCACAATCTGTATTAATACCGGTTATCAGCCGGAGAGGAGATGGTGCCTAAAAGGTATAGATTCTCTTATTGAAATAGTATCGCTAGGATCGTTCTATTTTTATTCCCATTTTATCCGCGCGCTGCCGCCACAGTCGCCGCGCCTCCTTTTGCATATCTACCGCCTCATCCTTTTCATCGACAATCTCAAGGCCGAGAAGAGTTTCCAATACATCTTCCAAGGTAATGATACCTTCGACTCCGCCATATTCATCAACCACCAGCATCATATGCACTCTCGATCTTAGCAGTTCATTAAATACATGAGACAACGACATAGACTCCAGCGTTACAGCGATATCCCTTCGGTAGTTGCTAAGCATATTGTCGCTATTTCCCCTGGCCTGAGCTAACAGCAGGTCAGCTCTGAAGACCCAACCGGTAATATTTTCCGGCTCATTGTTATAAATAGGTACCCGAGAGAAAGGCTCCTGATCATATTTGTGGAAAAACTCTTCAACAGTAATCGCTTCCGAGAGAGAAAATATAACCGTTCTAGGTGTCATCGCCACAGAGACACGTGTGTCTCGAAACGCTAGTAATTTTTGTAATATTTGAGATTCCTGCTCAGAAATCTGACCTTCCTTATAGCTCAAATCAGCAATTGCCGAAAATTCCTCTCGGCTGAAACCACTGAGCGTTGGCCCATGGGTTAAGCTACCTGTTAATTTCTCCGAAAGCTTCACGAAGGGATATAGAATAATTATTAAATACCTCAATACAAATGCAGTAAGCGGAGCGAGTCGCCGCCAGTAATGAGCGCCAAGAGATTTGGGAATAATTTCAGAAAATACCAAAATCAGTAAGGTCAATATGGCAGAAGCCACCCCAACATAGGCGCTACCGAACACCGCCGCCGCTTGGGCCCCGGCGCCCGCTGCACCGATCGTGTGAGCAATGGTATTTAGGGTAAGAATCGCCGCGAGAGGTTTATTGACGTCATCTTTCAAATTACGTAATAAGACGCCAGAAGGTTTTTCCTGTTTTTCCAGCAGAGCAATATGTGCGGTAGTGACGCTCAATAATACCGCTTCAGCAACAGAGCATAAGAATGAAAATCCGAGGGCAACTAGTACGTAAGTAATTAGTAGTAACATGGAGGGCAAGTTCACTGTTCATCAGTTTATGGCCGGAATCAGCAGTAGGGCTTGTCAGTTGATCTGTCCGCGCCACAAGATATTCGTCTTCGGCCTGTGTAAACCTAAGATAGCAGATTCATCTTCATATTTGCACTATAGTCGTGTTGCATGCTTTTTACCGTCGTTGACAGATTTAGTCCACAGGGTAAATAACACCTCTCTACTATATCAAGGTCCACCGTGGAGTGAAAAACAGCGATTGCTCGACCGGCAGAAATGGGTCAGAGGAAGTAAGGCCCATTTGCAGCAAGCAGTCCGCTTCACGCCCAACTCCGGACTCTTTTGTAGTCCCTCGCATAAAATGCCAAATACCTTATAAATCTATGACTGGTAGTGACCGCTTATGCGGCAGCGAACTGAAACTAACATAATGGATAAAAAGTGGAAGAAATTAAACGGCTTTGCTGAACTATCGGCAAGCCAGCAGAGGTTGTAATAATTCGCTACTGGCGACAATCTTTAGCTGGCGTCCCTTTTTTTATGCGGTAATACCTGAGTATGGTGCCGGCCTTCAATGTGGTTACACTTGGGGAGATTGTAACCAACTTGTGTTGGGTGTAGGTATTCGCATTGATTTTCGCAAGGTATTGGCATTGTTGTCACTACTGAGTTTTGCTAACAATGTGAGCGCCACCTCTATCGCGGTGCCCGGACCTGTTGACGTGATGATGTTATCGTCGATAACAATAGCTTGGTCAACAAATATTGCTCCGCTTTGGGTGAGTTGTTGTTTTCTTTTTCCTCCCACTTGATGATAAGTGGTGGCCTTTTTCCCTTCCAAAATACCGGCCTCGCCTAATGCTATAGCTGAAACGCAAACGCTGGCGATCACTTTTCCGACGCTGGAAAAATGACGAATAACGTCGAGAAACGGTTCGCTAAGGGCGTCTTTATAAAAGCCACTGGGTTCAAATCCACCCGGTATTACCAACGCGTCAAAATCATTCAGGTTTACGTTTTCTAGCAAATGGTTAGCTTGAAGCTGCAATCCAAAAGTAGTTTTTATCTGTGGGCGCAAGGCCACATCAACCAACTCAATACGCTCATCCCCCAGCAGGTTTGCCCAGCCCAATACATCGCTGAATGCCGCCATTTCAAGGGGTTCAACACCATTGGCCAGTAACATCATGACTTTTTTCATGCTTTTCCCTCGCGGAATTTTGTCCGAGTTTTGAAATAGTATAAATAAGTCAGGCCGCAATTTTACGAACTGACTTATTTTTACCGGAGCTTAAGCCGCTAGACCTACCGCTGTGGCTTGCATGGGAACAAAGCCAGGCAGCTGTTCAACGCGCTGTAACCATGCCCGTATATTGGCGTAGTTTTCCAGTGATACATCGCCCTCAGGTGCATGGGCAATATAGGCGTAATTGGCAACGTCGGCGATGGTGGCTTTGTCAGTAGCCAGCCATTCGCGGCCGTCGAGAAGCGCATCGATGTTATTCAAAAAGACGTGGGAGTCGGCGATAGCTGCGGGGTGATCCAAACTGGCACCAAAAACGTTCGCTAAGCGCGCGGCAGCGGGGCCATAGGCAACTTTGCCGGCGGCAAACGACAAAAAACGTTGTACCTCAGCCGCACCGAGTGCGTCTTCAGGCAGCCATTGGCGGGCGCTATCATATTTTGAGGCCAGATAAATCAGAATGGCGTTAGAGTCTGACAGTGTGACTTCGCTGTCTTCCAAAACCGGCACCTGACCAAAACGGTTTTTTTGTAGAAATTCTTCATTTTTGTGTGCGCCCTGTGCAAGGTCAACATCGATAATGTCGGCGTGTAAGCCAAGAATGGATAGCAACAGCTGTACCCGGTGGGAGTGTCCGGAAAGTGCGTGACGGTAAAGTTTGATAGTAGGCATGGTATTTTCCTTTAGGTTACGGTGTGTTTGTCGATCAAAAAACTGCTATTGGCCATTTAGAAAACGCGGCGTTCACTTTCGCTAATGGTTTGCTCGTTGATACTGGCATCGCGTATTTGCATCAGGCCCTCATTATCGAAGTCCCAATTCTCATTGCCGTGGGCGCGAAACCATTGACCGCTGTCGTCGTGGTATTCGTACTCAAAGTGAACAGCAATGCGGTTGTCGGTAAACGCGAACAATTCTTTTTTCAATCGGTAATCGTGCTCTCGTAGCCACTTGCGAGTTAGCAGCTGGCTAATGGCTTTTCTTCCCTGTACAAATTCGCTGCGGTTGCGCCATTGGGAATTCTCGGTGTAGGCCAGCGCTATACGTGTTGGGTCTTTGCCATTCCACAAGTCTTCGGCGCGCTGAACTTTCAGTGTTGCCGTCTCCAGGCTGAAGGGCGGTTTTAGTTGTTCGCTCATTAGATAGCTCCTTGCTAGGGTGGCGGCCAACACAAGGGAGACCGATCGGTTTACTTGAGTCAAAGATACACCGATCGGTTTACCTTGTCAATGCTGTTTTTGTAATGAGCGAAAATGGGTGGAGTCGAGCATTAGTCTTTATATTACCTGTTTGATCGTTTTCATTGAGATAGACGGGGGGCTGATATACTATGGCGGGCAATCTAATAGTAAACATATCGGTATACAATGAATGTCGACAGAGGAGCGTCATGCCGGCACTATCAAAACGAGAGGTTATAGTCGCTGCAGCACTGCGGCTATTTTATAGGCATGGTTTTAATGCCACCGGAATCGAGCGCATTATTAAGGAAGCCGGAGTCTCAAAGAAAACTCTCTACAACCACTTTAAGTCCAAAGAAGAGCTAGTACTGGCAACACTGCGCCAGCGCGACGAGTTGTTCAGGAACAATTTAATGCGCGAAACTGAGCGCCTTGGAAGCACTCCGGCGGAAAGGTTGCTGAGTATTTTTGATGTTCATCATCAGTGGTTTCAGCAAGAGGATTTTTCGGGCTGCATGTTTATTAATGCAGCGGCGGAGTACTCTTCTCATTTAGAGCCCAACCATATAGTCAGCGCAGAGCATAAACGGTTGGTGCGTGATTACATTCGTACGCTGGCCGAGCAAGCGGGAGCGAATAATGCTGACGCGCTCTCCAAACAGCTGAATTTACTATTGGAGGGGGCAATTACCGATGCCTATGTTAGCGGTAATAACGACGCGGCGAATATGGCAAAGGCTATGGCGGCTGTATTTATCGAGCAGGCCCTAGCTTAATATTGGGCAGGGTGGTTGATAAATGAGATATTGGTAAAAGAGACATGCGCCCTCCGCTAAATACTTTGGGCGCGCGCGGTCTAAAACGCCTTATCAGAAAAACGAGAGTACTGTAGGGTATCGGCAACATCCCGGGCCTTTGATTTAGAACTCATTAGGCCGAGCAATTTCAACGCCGCCTGATAGCTCACCAAGCTGCCGTTAGACGTCACAATTTTACCATCGACCACCACATTTTCATTCTCTTGTACCTTCACTTTTGGGTAGTGCTTTTGCAGGTCTGGTTCGCCGCCTGACCAGGTTGTTGCCCGCTTGCCATCAAGGAGTCCGGCTTCGGCCAGTAAATAAGCGCCGGAGCAATTACTGGCCATCCAGGCCGAGGAGCTAGAGGTGGTCTTGATAAAATCAATTAGTTGATTGTTACCGATAAGTGGGTCCATGTCGTAGCTGGACGTTAGAATTAGGGCGTCCAGTTTAGGTACGTCGCCGATCCAGGCATCAACACCAATCTTTAGGCCTTCTTCGGTGGTTATGGTGCTTTGCTTTGTTACCGAAATAGTGACCGGCTTATAGTCGCTAAACCAGCTGAGGCGGCTGGCTACACCAAACACTTCCAGTGGTGCGGTCACATCCGAGGTGAGTACGCCGTCGTAAACCAGTATGCCTATGCGTTTATCGGCAGCGTGGCTGGGAGTGGCCAACACAAGGCAGAGAATGAGCAGGGTAAGCAGCGATTGAGTAGGTGCTTTTAGCCGGTTTATAGTCATGGTTTTTCCTTAACATGGGTATTTGGGAGAAGATGGAGCTTATTGTAGCGATTTTAATTGATGACTAAATAGGTTAGTTATACTATCTGTAATGAATTTATTTCACTAATGGTTGGCGTAGAAACTATGGACAAAATTCGATCATTGCAGTTTTTAGTCGCCACTCTTGATGGTGGTAGTTTTGCGGCGGCGGCCAGGACTTTTGGTACCGATCCGTCAACAGTTAGTAAAGCCATAGTGCGGCTCGAAAATGAGCTTGGGGTTCAGCTACTGCTACGCTCTACGCGGCAATTAACAGTGACAAGCGCCGGGCAGGAGTATGTGGCGACCGCTCGCAGGCTGTTAGAAGAGCTAACGGCCTGCGAAGAAGGGCTGAAGAGCCAGAATGAAGAGCCCTCGGGTACATTGAGGCTGAGTGTGCCGGTTTCCTATGGCCGACTATATATGCTTCCGATGCTGCGGGATTTTTGCCGGCGTTACCCCAGTATAAAAATTGATATTCGCTTTGATGATGGCTATGTGGATATCATCGAGCAAGGTGTTGATATTGCGATACGATCTGGCTCTGTGCAAGACAGTCAATTAATCGCCCGTCAGTTGAGCCCAATTGACTTTATTATTTGCGGTAGTAAAGCATACCTGCAGCAGCACGGTACGCCAGCCGCTGCCCTCGACTTTGAGCGACATGCCTGGATCCGTTTCCGCTATAAACAAACAGGCAAGTTATTACCGGTGATGATGCCGGGAGCTGATCCTGAATGGGATCCTGGCCGGCAATTTATTGTCAACGATGGCGAGGCGATGGCAGAAATGTGCGCACAGGGGCTTGGCTTGGCGCAGCTACCGCATTTTATTGCGCGTAACTGGTTGGCCTCCGGCGAATTACTGCCACTTTTTAAAAGTATGCGCCAGCCTGGGGCTGGTGTGTTCCTGTTATATGCTAAAAGAGAGTACTTGCCCGTTAGAGTTAGGCTTTTCAACGATTTTATCTGTGAAGCCCTGGAGGCGCAGGGCGAGAAGCCGGGTAGTAGTTGGGCGGAAACTGTACTTTAAACTTAGTCGATCGTATCACCCAGGCCCCGTGACTCAGGCCTTACCGACCCCACCGATCCGGCCAAACCCAAGCGGGCAAGCGCGGCGACAAAGCGCCCATCTCGACGCAATTCATCAACCAGCGGCGAGGTCATTAATACCGCGGTTACCAGATAAACGTGTTCATCAATGGCGCGATTGAGCGCTATAAATGCGTTATCCAAATCTCCCACACCTAGGTATGCCCAGAAGAAGCCCGAGGGGCTAACGTATTGAGTAGCTGCGACTGCCCCCATGTTTTCAATGATCTGCACGGCTTCAGCATTCCTACCAATTCGAGCGAGAGCATAAGCCAGAATTCCCCGGCCAAAGTGAGTATTGTTTTGGGCTTCGTGTATGGCTAAATCGGCATGCTGCCCTGCCAGTTCGGTGTTACCGAGAAAGGCATAAAACTGTGCCAGCTGACTGTTACCTATTGTACGCCAGCGTTTTGAGCTCATTTCAAAATTGGACTGCTGGTCGGCGAAGACGTCTTCAATACGCCCCTTCGCCATTAGTGCTGCCATATAAAACCCCGGCTCGAAAGGGTGGGTCTGATTGCTTCGTTCAAACTCGAGCAATGCTTCATCTAAGCGCCCTCGAAACAGCAACAAGTTTGCCAAGTCACGGGTAGATTGGTTCGGTAGTAGCGCTTTGGCGCGACGATAAACGGCTTCTGCTTTATCAAAATTACCATCGAGGCGCTCAAAATGTCCTTGAATAATGAGAGCACGGGGGTTTTCAGGTGCAAGTCTAAGTACATTTTCAAGTGCGGCTCTGGCTAGAGGATGTGCCTGGGCTGCGGGCAGGGTGCCACCCACTTTGCGATTGTATACGTCGGCCAGTAACAAGTGTGCGGCGACAAAGTCTGGATCAATAGCCACCGCGCGTTCGGCGTACTCAATAACCGAGGACCAATCATCAGTGCGAAAGTGTAGGCCCAGCAGATACGCTTCATAGGCGGTGGGGCTGTCGGTACCACTGCGCGCTATCGTTCTCAGTGATTCGAGGTAGAGTGTACTTTTTAAGCTGGAAGCTACATTTCCTGCGATTGTCTCCTGCAGTGAGAAAATGTTATTTGCCGATTTGTCAGTCTGGTAGCTCCACAGTACCTTGCCGTCATTCACTCGCACCAGCTGTACATTGATACGATATAGTCCGTCCGCTTTTTGTGAGTACAACCGCTGTTATGTCTGCCATGGTATAGAGGCTATATCGGCGGGGATGGCGCCGGATCTTCGCGGCTCGGCAGTGCTCAATTCAGCCGTGGCATTTGCATCGGTTGTTAGAAATGGCAGTTTAAAGAAAAATGGCATGCCACAATTCTCACATCTGACCGACAAGCAGCTATTGAGCCTGCGAAATTATGTAAGAAGAGAGGCCGAATCCCGTTTAGTTAAAACACTTCCGCCAAAGTAGCGTGCGGCTGTGAAATGGGTGGAGTCATTGCCCCTACCCAAGCCACTCCGGCACCGGCAATTTCATGCGTTTCAAAAACGCAGGATTAAACAAGGTACTCTGATAGCGATTGCCGTAATCACACAGTACCGTAACAATTGTTTTACCCGGCCCTAGTTCCTTGGCCAGTTCCACCGCGCCGGCAATATTAATCGCCGACGACCCGCCTAGGCAAAGCCCTTCGTGCAGCAGTAGGCCGTAAATATAGGGAAGCGCATCGGCATCGTGAATTTGATAGGCCATATCCACCTGCGCCGCTTTAAAATTGTCAGTCACAATACTGATGCCGATACCCTCGGCAATGGAGCCGCCCTCGGCTTTTAACTCGCCGTCGGTGATATAGCTGTAAAGGGCCGAGCCCAAGGGGTCGGCGACGGCAATCTTAACGTCGGGGTTACGTTCCTTTAGGGCATTGCTCACCCCGGCTAAGGTACCGCCAGTACCCACTGAACAAACAAAACCGTCGACCTTGCCAGCAGTCTGCTGCCATATCTCAGCGCCGGTGGTGGTGTAGTGAATATCCCGATTAGCCAGATTGTCGAATTGCCGGGCCCAAATAGCGCCCTGATCCCGCTCTTTGTTCAGTTTTTCAGCAAGGCGTTGAGCCGAGTGGATATAGTGTTTAGGGTCGTCGTAGGTGGTGCTTTTAACTAAGCGTAGGTCGGCGCCGTATAAATCCAGTAGTTCGATTTTTTCTTTGCTTTGGGATTGCGGCATAACCACTACACTTTTATAGCCCAGCGCGTTGGCAATAAGGGTTAGGCCGATACCGGTATTACCGGCGGTGCCCTCGACAATGGTGCCGCCAGGTTGCAGCGCGCCGCGCCGCTCAGCATCGCGAATAATTCCCAGGGCGGTACGATCTTTTACCGAGCCGCCGGGGTTGAGAAATTCGGCCTTGCCGTATATATCACAACCTGTGGCCTCTGACACGCCGCGCAAGTAAACGAGCGGTGTATTGCCAATAAGGTCGGCAATGGTGTTGTGGTCCGAAGTGGGGCTGTTGGAATTCGACATGGGGGTTCCTCGTGATTGGCTCTGGCCATGGTAACCATCGGTGCTGGTCGTGGCAATCACTACTTAGTGCCTATTTATAGTGGCGTGCTGTTCCAGCAGATTGGGTGTTAACCGGGCTTACTATAAATGCGCAATGGGGGGCTGTTGGGTAAATATCGCCGTAGCGGGGGGCGGTAACGACACTACCCCAAGACCCCAGCCAAAGCCCCATCGATCGGTGTTAGTAGTGGACATCTACGGGTAATTCTTACAAAATCAGACGCGATAACTGTTGTTCAATCTATAAGCACTGTCTACGCGACAGGGCGTCGCCACCGGCAGATGATAATAGTTACAATTTTTTAAGCCTGTGCAAAACAATAACAAATAAAAGGTAATTAGTATGGAGCAAGCTACCGCTGTTTCTGAACAAAATATGCGCAAAGTGGCCATGACCTCTCTGGCGGGCACCAGTATCGAATGGTATGACTTTTTCATTTACGGCACCGCCGCAGCGCTGGTCTTTCCCAGTCTCTTTTTTCCACCCGATATGCCGCCAATGGTGGGGCTAATCGCCGCCTTCAGTACCTTTGCAGTAGGTTTTTTAGCCCGGCCTATTGGCGGTATATTTTTTGGTCACTTTGGCGACAAATACGGGCGCAAGAAGGCGCTGGTTACCGCGCTGTTGATGATGGGCGTTGCCACCACGGCTATTGGTCTGTTGCCTACCTATGCACTAATGGGTGCGGCGGCACCTGTAGTGTTAACCCTGCTGCGTTTTGTGCAGGGACTTGCGGTAGGGGGGCAATGGGGTGGGGCAATGTTGTTGGTCACCGAAAATGCACCGGCCAATAAGCGGGGTTTTTATGGCGCCTTTGCCCAGGCTGGAGCGCCCATCGGTATTATTCTCGCCAACCTAGCCTTTTTGGCGGTTAGCGCACTGTGCAACGACGAGCAATTTATACAGTGGGGCTGGCGTATACCCTTTTTGTTGAGTGTTATTTTGATTGGGCTAAGCCTCTATATTCAATTAAGCCTAGAAGACACCCCGGCCTTTAAGGAGCTGCAAAAGCTCAAGGCAGAGCAGGAATCCGCCGTTGGTGAAAGTGTTGCGGCGCCCAAGGTTGAGCGCTCACCGGTGTTAGAGGCCATTAGACGCTATCCCCGGCAAATTTTGTTGGCAGCGGGGGCCTTTCTGGCAGTACAGGTGGTGTTTTATATTATGGTGGCCTTTTTGGTTGCCTACGGCAGCAATAGCGAAGGGCTGGGGTTGTCCCGAGATTCCATGTTGATGGCGGTGTTAATCTCCTCGTTCCTGCAAATTCCCACGTTGTTTTTGGCCGCGATGTACTCCGACCGCTTCGGTCGACGCGGAGTGTATATGTTGGGAGCGGTTTTATCCGGTATTTGGGCCTTTGTCATGTTTCCGCTTATCGATACCGGTGAATTTATTTGGATTGTAGTGGCCATGTCGGGCGGGCAAATCTTTCTGGCCTTTATGTACGGCCCCCAGGCGGCCTATTTAACGGAATTGTTCAGCACTGAAGTGCGCTATTCCGGTGCGTCGCTGGGCTACCAATTAGGGGCGATTTTGGGTGGTGCCATGGCGCCAATTATCGCCACTTTTCTGTGGAAGGATTTTGGCACTATTTATATCTCGATGTATATCGCCTTCGCCTGTTTGTTAACTCTGGCTTCGGTACTGCTGTTAACCGAAACCCACGGTACCGACCTCGATGCGGTCGGTGCTGTTAACGGTTAGGTCTAGGCCTATTGCCGGGGCCTGCTCTCAGGAGTTGGCTAATGTTGAGCCCGAGGTCATTCCTGTGTAGGATTGTGCGTTGTTATCGCTAATCAACTTACAGGAAATAGGAACGTATCATGGGTGAAGCTTATATCGTAGAGGCGGTGAGAACCGCCGGTGGCCGTCGCGACGGCAAACTGAAAGACTGGCATCCCGCCGATTTGGCCGCCGAGGTACTCAACGCCCTGATCGACCGCAGTGGTATTGATCCTAGCAAAGTAGAGGATGTGATTATGGGCTGTGTTGGTCAGGCCGGTGAGCAGGCTGCCAATATCGCCCGCAATGCGGTAATGGCTTCAAAACTGCCGGAGAGTGTGCCGGCAACTTCGGTCGACCGCCAGTGCGGATCCTCCCAGCAGAGCTTGCACTTTGCTGCTCAGGCAGTGATGTCGGGCACTATGGATTGCGTTATCGCCGCCGGCGTTGAGAGCATGAGCCGAGTGCCTATGGGTCTACCTATTTCATTGCCCTATAAAAATGGCAATGGTTTCTATGTGAGCCCCGGTGTGGCAGAGAAGTACCCCGGTATTAAATTCAATCAGTTTACCGGCGCCGAGATGATGGCCGATAAGTACAAGCTGAGCCGCGAGCAGCTGGACGCTTTTGGCTACGAGAGCCATCAGCGTGCTATCGCCGCTACCCAGGGCGGTATGTTTAACACTGAGATCGTACCGATCGAAGTCGAAAATGAAGACGGTGTTAAAGAAATGCACCAAACTGACGAAGGCATTCGCTACGATGTGTCGCTGGAAGGCATGGGTAAGGTGAAAATTCTTGCCGAAGACGGCCGCCTCACCGCAGCGACCTCCAGTCAGATCTGTGACGGCGCCTCCGGTGTATTAATCGTTAATGAGCGCGGCTTAAAAGAGTTGGGTGTTAAGCCCATGGCACGTATCGTATCGATGACCGTAGTCGGTGGTGATCCGGTGATCATGCTTGAAGCTCCCATCCCCGGTACCAAGAAGGCGCTGGAGCGCGCAGAGCTGAGCATCGATGATATTGATTTGTACGAAGTCAATGAAGCCTTTGCCTCGGTGCCAGTGGCCTGGCTACAGGAAATGGGTGCAGATCCGGCCAAGCTTAATGTACACGGCGGTGCCATCGCACTGGGTCATCCACTTGGTGCTTCGGGTACTAAACTGATGACTACCTTGGTGCACGCGCTAAAAACCAAGGGCGGTCGCTACGGTTTGCAAACCATGTGTGAGGGCGGCGGTCTCGCCAATGTCACTATTATCGAAAACATGCAGTAGGTCGAGCGGCACAGTCACTGCGATTGTGCCGATTGACAGCTAACGTTTACGTTACAGGGCCGGGATTGTTACTCAATACCGGCCTTTTTTATATTGGGTAAACTGGGTTTGCTATAAGGTTGGGCTTTGCTTGTCTATATAGGTAATCGATTTGGTAGCCGATGCACTCAATACAGTCGCGATAGTGATCGATACAGTTAGCCGCAGGCATAGGTGGGTACAGTGATTGGGCGGCACTTGTTGATTGCTACCAGTTTTTGGGCAGGCGTGGATCTTTGTCGCGGCTGCGTGACTTGCGGTATTTGTCGTCTCTAACTTTACGGTCAATATTGGCCCGATGCTGGTCCAGTTGCTTACGGTGTAGATGCAGGTCTAGGCGCTGGCTGCCGTGGGTGAAATAGTGATAGAGCCCTGTTTTTTCCAGTAGCGGTCGCAGTCCCAGGCCAAAAAATAACAATATAAGAAGGAAATAGCCTATGTACTCGGTGGCAAATAATGCCACCAGTAAAGTGAGCGCTTGCATACCAGTATAGAGGCCCTTGGCCACGGGGCCGTATTCATATTGATGTTCCTCCACAGTTTAAAACCCTCTGTAATTATTGGCCTACAGCTACACAATATACAAAGTAGTATAGTCGTAAGATCAACCCCCTGCACCGGAGGGCTGATCCCGATAGAGCTTTGTGTTATTCACGGTCAGTGGCAATATCGCGATGAATTCGCAATTATCAAAAGCTCTGGTGTTATCGGGCTGTGTCTGTGCTGGAGGAAAAACCGAGGCCCTTGCGGGCGATGGCGTTGTTTACTAACCAGCCATCGGCAAGAGCTACACAAAAATGTCGCTTGCTGTGTGCAATAATTACCGATTTATTACCTTGTTAAATGTGCGGTAGCACGATTTGTTACCGGCTCAGCTCGATTTTCACTGTCAATGGGACCAGGAAGTACCATAGTTATTGTGCTCATCGTACAATCTATGGTCCCGCTCTTTTGCCGTTGTAGCGAAGGGCGCGCCGGGCATTACTGAGCGCTAAGCCGGTTATACTTACCAGTATTTTGACCGCCCATGGGCGGAAACAGCAATAGAGGTACATCGATGAAAGCGGTATATTGCACAGCCTTTGGCTCCCACCAGGATCTTAAAATTCTCGATGTCGAGCCCCCCTCCGCCCCCGCTGTAGCCGAGGTGCAGGTGGCGATTAAGGCCCGGGGTATTCAGTTCAGCGACCTCGTCAAAATCGGAGGCAACTATCAAGATCAATCGAAACCCCCTTTTGTCGTTGGCGGTGAGGCGGCGGGTATCATTACTGCACTGGGCGCCGGGGTTACAGATTATGCGGTGGGTGATGCGGTGTTGTGTTTTGGTGGCTGTGTGGAGCAGGCCAATGTCGCTGCCAGTACTCTGGTGGCGGTGCCACAGGGGGCTGACCTAAATGCAGCGGCCTCCTTTCGCAACAATTACGCCACCGCTTATTACGGTCTGCAGAGGGCCCAGTTACAAGCTGGTGAAACACTGTTGATTCACGGTGCTGCCGGTGGTGTTGGCCTGGCGGCGGTCGATATAGGCAAGCTGATGGGGGCTCGTGTTATCGCCACCGCCAGTTCCGATGACAAGTTGGCGGTAGTAGGCTCCATGGGGGCCGATCACTTGATTAACTATAGCGACGGCTTTCGCCAGCAGGTTAAGGATTTAACGGGCGGCCTAGGGGCCGATGTGATTTATGACCCGGTTGGCGGTGATGTGTTCGACGAATCGGTGCGCTGTATTGCGCCCTTTGGCCGTATTCTTATCGTGGGTTTTACCAGTGGCCGGCCGGCGTTGGCCAAGACAAATCATTTGCTGGTCAAAGACGCCTCGGTAATCGGCTATAACCTAGGCAATTTGGCCAAGTACAAGCCAAAGCAGATGCAGGTCAACAATGACACTCTAATGGGCTGGCTGGCTCAGGGACGTATAAAGCCCTATGTGTCGCATATTATGCCGATGGAGGAGGTAGTCGAGGCCTACCAGTTACTGGTTGACCGCAAAGTGATTGGTAAGGTGATTCTGAGCTGAGCGGGGCGAATTCGCAAAAACAGCCATAAAAGTCAGGCAAAAAAAGGCCGGGGCAGAACCCCGGCAATAGCACAAACATTTTCATTTTCTAGTCTGGGCGAGCCCAGACTAGGTTTTGCAGAGAGCCTCTTACAGAAGCCGCTACAAAATAACCTAGGGCGTATAGGGTAACAATGATTCGCCCATCAAATAACAATCGATAGCGCGGGCTGCCCGGCGACCCTCGTCGATACCCCACACGACTAGTGACTGTCCGCGACGGCAATCCCCTGCGGCAAAAACACCTTCAATGTTGGTATTGAAGACATCGTATTCGGCCTTGTAGTTGGAGCGCTGGTCGGTCTCTATAGCGGCAGCTTCACCTAGGTATTGCTCTGGCCCTAAAAAGCCCATAGACAGCAAAATTAGATCGGCTTCCCAAATCTTCTCCGAGCCTGCGACTTCGGTCATTTTCATACCTCCCTCGGTAGACCACTCAACATCGACAGTCTCAATACCCTTTACATTGCCATCGTCGTCGGCGATAAAGCGCTTGCTCAACAGGCAATAGGTGCGGGGGTCGTCGCCATAGGTGTGAGCAGCTTCCTGATGACCGTAGTCAACCCGCAATATACGTGGCCAGGTAGGCCAGGGATTGTTGTCAGCGCGCTCTTCCGGGGGTTGGGGCATCAGTTCAAAATTGATAACATTTTTTGCGCCGTGACGCACCGAGGTGCCAATACAGTCGGTACCGGTATCACCGCCGCCGATGACGATAACTGTTTTGTCCTTGGCGGAAATATAGTTGCCGTCGGCCAGCTCAGAATCTAACAAGCTTTTGGTATTGGCTTTGAGAAACTGCATAGCGGGGTAAATACCCTTTAACTCGCGATTGGGGATCGGCAGGTCTCGAGCATTGGTAGCCCCTACACAAAATAGTACCGCGTCGTTGTTGGCCTTGAGCTGTGCGTAGTCCACTGCGTCGTCGCCCGTGCCACCTACGTCGGCACTAGTGACAAAACTCACGCCCTCTTCCTTTAGCAGGTTGACCCGGCGCTCGACCAGATCTTTACCCAGTTTCATATTGGGTATGCCATACATCAACAGGCCGCCGATACGATCAGCGCGCTCGTACACAGTAACCAGATGGCCGGCTTTGTTTAGCTGTGCTGCCGCCGCAAGGCCAGAAGGACCCGAACCCACTACCGCAACACTTTTACCCGTGCGCACCGCGGGCGGCTCAGCAACAACCCAGCCCTCTTTAAAGCCGCGGTCGATAATGGCGTGTTCAATATTTTTAATAGTAACAGGGGTCTCTACCGAGCCCAGTACACAAGATCCCTCACAGGGTGCGGGGCAAACCCGGCCGGTAAATTCGGGAAAGTTATTGGTCTTGTGCAGGCGGTCCAGGGCTTCGCGCCACTGATCCTTATACACTAAATCATTCCACTCAGGGCACAGGTTGTTAACCGGGCAGCCGTCACCAGACTGACAAAAGGCCACACCACAATCCATACAGCGGGAGGCTTGGTCCTTCAGTACTGGGTTATTGGCGTCAGAATAGAGCTCTTTGTAATCCAGAATACGGCTGGACACTTCCCGATAGATTTGAGTGTCCCGGGCAAATTCTTTAAAACCTGTTGGCTTTCCCATAATGCTTTAACCTGTCAATTTAGCTAAATCTTTTCTGAACAATCGCGTATGTGCTGCGTATTGTCTGTCTCATTGTGTCTGCGAACAAAGCCAGCTCGATCCGCAAGCTATTCTGCGGATCGAGCTTTCGGCAGCAGTCTTAACTGGCCTTCTTTTTCGCCTGTTCGTTTAATACCCGCTTAAAGTCAGTGGGCATTACTTTCACAAACTGGCTCTTGGCATTGTCCCAATCGGCCAGAATCTGCTGGGCGACGGTAGAGCCGGTAAAGTTGAAATGATTTTCGATAAGGGTTTTCACTTCATTGCAGTCGGCATCATTGTCCAGCGACTCCAGTTCGACCATGCCCATATTGCACTTGGCTTCGAACTGAGCGGCGCGGTCCCATATATAGGCGATACCGCCACTCATGCCGGCGGCAAAGTTACGTCCGGTTTCACCGAGTACTACCACCCGACCACCGGTCATGTATTCGCAGGCGTGGTCACCCACGCCCTCTACTACGGTGCTGGCACCGCTGTTGCGCACACAAAAACGCTCGGCGGCAACACCGCGAAAATAGGCGTCTCCACTGGTGGCGCCGTACAGGCAGACATTGCCAACCAAAATATTGTCTTCCGCGGCGAAGGAGCTCACCTTGGGCGGATACACAATAATACGGCCGCCGGACAGACCTTTGCCGACGAAGTCGTTGGCGTCGCCCTCTACTTCCAGGGTGATACCCCGGGTAGTAAAGGCGCCTAAACTCTGACCAGCACTACCGTTCAGCTTGATGCGCACGGTGTCCTCGGGCAGGCCATCAGCACCGTGTACCTTGGTGATCTCGTGGGACAGCATGGTGCCGACCACCCGATTGATGTTGATAATCGGCAGTTCCATAGAGACTGCCTCACCCCGAGTGATAGCGGGCTGGGCGCGCTCGATAATCTGATTATCTAAGGCCAGCTCCAGCGCGTGATCTTGGGCCTCAGTGCAGTAAGTACCCACCTGGTCGTGTTTCTTTTGGGCGGGGGTAAGAATGGCGCTCAAGTCGAGGCCATCGGCCTTCCAGTGATTAATGGCGCTGCTCATTTCCAGCGCGTCGCTGCGACCGACCATTTCGTTGATGGTTTTGAAACCTAGTTGCGCCATGATCTCCCGCAACTCCTCGGCTATAAAGAAGAAGTAGTTGACCACATTTTCCGGCTTACCTTTAAATTTCTTGCGCAACTCCGGATCCTGAGTGGCAATGCCCACAGGACAGGTATTGAGATGACATTTGCGCATCATAATACAGCCCAGGGTTACCAGCGGCGCGGTGGCAAATCCAAACTCTTCGGCCCCCAGTAGCGCGGCGATAGCGACATCTCGCCCGGTTTTCAACTGGCCGTCTGTTTGCAGCACGACCCGCGAACGCAAATCGTTCATCACCAGGGTCTGGTGGGTCTCGGCAATACCCAGTTCCCAGGGCAGGCCGGCGTGTTTGATCGAAGTCAGCGGCGAGGCGCCAGTACCACCGTCGTGGCCGGCAATAACTAGGTGATCGGTTTTAGCCTTAGTAACACCGGCGGCGATAGTGCCCACACCCATCTCTGATACCAGCTTCACCGAGATACGAGCGTGGCGGTTGGCATTTTTAAGATCGTGAATCAGCTGCGCCATATCCTCGATAGAGTAGATGTCGTGGTGCGGTGGTGGGCTGATCAGGCCGACGCCGGGGGTGGAGTGACGTAGCATGGCAATATAGTCATCGACCTTTCCGCCGGGCAGCTCGCCACCCTCACCGGGCTTGGCGCCCTGAGAAATCTTGATTTGAATCTCGTCGGCATTGGCTAGGTAGTTGGCGGTAACGCCAAAGCGGCCAGAGGCGACCTGCTTGATCGCCGAGCGCTTGGAATCGCCATTGGCCATGGGGGTAAAGCGTTTAGCGTCTTCGCCTCCTTCACCGGTGTTAGACTTGCCGCCCAAACGGTTCATGGCAATCGCTAGAGTCTCGTGGGCTTCAGGTGAGATCGAGCCAAAGCTCATCGCCCCGGTGCAGAAACGCTTAACGATGTCTTGCGCCGATTCAACAGTGTCGATCGGTACCGGGCCGCCGTTGACGCCTTCTTTAAAGTTCATCAGGCCACGCAGGGTAGAGCCCCGGGTTGCCTCTTCGTCGGAGGCCTTGGAAAAGCGTTTATAGGACTCTTTGCTGTTGGTGCGAGTGGCATCTTGTACCGAGGCAATGGTATCGGGATTCCACATATGCCGTTCGCCCTCGGAGCGCCACTGGTAGTCACCGGGGTTGGGCAATTCGGTCAGCTGCAGAGGGTTGCGCTGCTCAAAGGCCATGGCATGGCGTCGAATAGCTTCTTCGGCTAATACTTCAAAGCCAACACCCTCGACCCGACTGGCGGTGCCGACAAAGCAGCGCTGAACAACTTCGCTGGCCAGTCCTACCGCCTCGAATATTTGTGCGCCCTTATAGGATTGCAGAGTGGAAATACCCATCTTCGCCATGACTTTGAGCATGCCCTTAGCCACGCCCTTACGGTAGGCGGCTACAATCTTGTTGTCACTATCGTACTTGTCGCCAGCCAGCAGATTGTCTCGCTGTGCCTGCCATAGTGCCTCGAAGGCTAGATAGGGATTGATAGCGTCGGCGCCGTAACCCACTAACATACAGAAGTGGTGTACTTCACGCGCTTCGCCACTCTCAACGATTAGGCCAATTTTGGTACGGTCACTGGACGCTACCAAATGGTGGTGCACGGCGCCGGTAGCTAGCAGTGCGTTAACTGGCACCCGGGTGGCACTAACAGTGCGGTCAGATAGTACGATTAGGCTGTAGTTGGCAGCTACCGCGGCACTGGCCTCGTCGCAGATACGGCCCAAGGCCGCCTTCAGACCGGCGCTGCCCTCGGCTAGATCGTAGGTGATGTCGATCAGTTTCGAGTTCCAACCTTTGTGATCAATATGGCGCAGGGCTGCCAGCTCTTCATTGCTGAGAATTGGATGAGGAATACGCAGTCGGTGGGCGTGCTGCTCGGTGGTCTCAAGCAAATTGCCCTCGGGCCCAATATAGCACTCCAGCGACATCACCACTTCCTCGCGGATAGAGTCGATGGCGGGATTGGTCACCTGCGCAAAAAGCTGTTTAAAGTAGTCGTAAATCATGCGAGGTTTGTCAGATAGGCAAGCCAGGGCACTGTCGTTACCCATGGAGCCGACCGGGTCGCGCTGTTCGGTAACTAGGGGCAGCAACATATATTGCATGGTTTCCATGGTAAAACCGAAGGCTTTCATGCGGCTTAACAAGGTGTCTTGGTCAAAACCGTGGGGCTCTTGCTCGGTATGCAGATCGGAAAAGTTCAGCGCCTGATTTTGTAGCCACTGGCCGTAGGGGCGCTTATTGGAGAAATCATTTTTCAGCTCGGCGTCGTCGATCAAGCGGCCCTGTTCAAAGTCCAGTAAAAACATCATGCCTGGTTGCAGGCGGCCCTTGGCTTTGACATTGGCGGGGTCGATTTCGATAACACCCACTTCCGAGGCCATAATAACCTTGTCGTCGTGAGTGATGTAATAGCGGCTGGGGCGCAGGCCGTTACGGTCCAATACCGCACCGATGTAGCGACCGTCGGTAAAGGCGATGGAGGCTGGGCCGTCCCAGGGTTCCATAATAGTGGAATTGTACTCGTAGAAATCCTTTTTAGCCTGAGACATCTCGTCGTCGTTCTGCCAGGCCTCGGGAACCATCAGCATCATCGCTTCTTGCAGGCTGCGGCCGCTCATCAACATAAATTCCAGTACATTGTCGAAACTACCGGAGTCGGAGCAATCGGGTTCAATTAGCGGAAAGAGTTTGTCGATATCTTCGCCAAACAGCTCGCTCTTGACCACACCCTCTCGGGCGTGCATCCAATTGATATTGCCGTTGCGGGTATTGATTTCACCGTTGTGGCTCATAAAGCGATTGGGCTGAGCACGATCCCAGGAGGGAAAGGTATTGGTGCTGAAGCGCGAGTGCACCATGGCCAAGTGGCTTGCGTAGTCAGGATCCGCCAGGTCTGGATAGAATGGCATCAACTGGTCCGGAGTCAGCATGCCTTTATAGACGATGACATCAGGGGCCAGAGTACAAAAATAGAACTGCTCGGCCTGGACCAGGGTGCTGTCACCACGGTTGGCGCGGGTGCTCTGCTTGCGAATCAAATACAGTTGGCGTTCGAAGGCAGCCTTGTCTATTGCAGTGTCGGCGGCAACCACCAACTGCTCGATGACCGGCATTGCTGCCAGCGCAGTGGGGCCAACATCAGCTTTAGTCGGTTCTACTGGAACCGCTCTCCAGCCGATCAAAGCTTGGCCCTGGGCACGGATAAAACCTTCAACCCGCTCTTTACAGATGGCGCGCTCGGCGTTGTCTACGGGCAAAAACACATTGCCTATGGCGTAGCGGCCGGCTTCAGGCAAGTCGGCATTGAGGTCACGTTTCATTACTTTGACAAAAAAGTCGTGGGGCATACCGGTCATGATGCCGCAACCGTCGCCGGTATTGGTCTCGCAGCCACAGCCGCCGCGGTGATCCATGCGGCGCAGCGCGTGGTCGGCTTCTAATACGATGTCGTGGCTTGGACGGCCCTTCATATCCGCGACAAAACCGACACCACAGCTATCCTTTTCGTTGGCGGGGTCATACAGCCCCTGCTGTTGAGGAAAACCGAACTTTACCTCAGTGCTTACATCCAAAGTCATATAGCCATGCTCCAACAAAAACCGCCCATCTTACATGGGGTGCTAGGAAAAAAAGGGTACGAAGGATATACCAGCCAATGCTGTAAATCTACTTTATGTGTGCAAACCTTGACCGCAAATAGGTTGTGAGGGGGTAATTGGGTGCTTGTTCGGCCCGGCAAGTGGCTATTCTTAAGCCGTGCTGGATTACTAGTGATTGGGGGCATGTGAATATTGCTGTTTAAAATCAGTGTGTTAGGGTGTTTTTTGCATGCGGTGGTAGTACCGGAGCGTCTTTTTAAGGCCGCAGCCAATGCTCTGCGAACGAAATACCGATGGAGGGCGTAGTCTTGGGGAATTACGTTGCTATTGATCGTCGGCCGATGATTGTTAGCTCTTAAACAGTGGTGGTGATCGGCGCTAGGTAGTTAGCTGTTGCCGGTCATCGCCGCTAAAGTGCCCTGTTGTCGTAGGGGTGAAGTGTTTTACTCGCCAATCATACGCTGTATCTGCTCAAAGCTAACAGCAGTCGCTGAACCTAAGGTGGTTTAAGGGGATTGAATGTAGGGGGGTAGGACATTTTGCCGGTAGGCTTACTTCTTGCGGAACGCAATGGGTTGCCTATGTAGCTTGAGCTAAACGGTGGTTTATAAAATTATGACCGCAATATTAAGACCTGTCGAAAACACAATAGTAGGTATCATATTACGTTTAAGGCTGCCCTAATGGTTTGATAAAGGGTCTCTTTATTAACCGGTTTTGTTAAGCAGCCATCCATGCCGGCCTTGAAACACTCTTTATTATGCTCTGCCAGCACATTTGCGGTTAGTGCAAATATCTTTACCGCGGGCAAACCATTTTCTCGCTCATATGCCCTAATTTCCCTGGTGGCAGTATAGCCGTCCATTATCGGCATTTCACAATCCATTAAGATGATATCAATGGATTGCTGGCTATTGATATAGATGTCCAAGGCTTGTTTTCCGTCCGAGGCTAATAAATAGTTAGATATCCCAAGCCCTTTGACCAAGGCTTCCGCAATAGTGATGTTGACCTGATTGTCATCGACGATCAGTGCCGAAATAGGAGAAAAATCGATATCGTCAGTAATGTAATTCATTATAGGCATATTCTCATGACGCCTATCTTCCAAGCGCCTATCTTCCAAGCGCCTATCTTCAATGAGCAATGCTAAGTGCAGGTGAAAGCACGAGCCTTGTCCCACATTACTTTCCACCCAAAATTTCGCTGAGAAGCGGTTTGCAATTTCTTTGCATATCGCCAAGCCTAATCCGGCACCGCCATATTTTCTCGAGGTAGAGTTGTCCGCCTGCTCAAACAGCTCGAATATTCTAATTTGCTCAGTTTGTGGGATCCCGCAGCCGGTATCGGTGACTGTTATTTCTATCTCTGCCAGGTCTTCTGTTCGTTTTATTAGGGCGGCCTTTAAAGTTATCAAGCCAGCGTCGGTGAACTTAAACGCATTATTTATCAAGTTATAGAGTATCTGCTGCAGTCGGGGGGCATCGAAACTCAAATACTCGGGAATTCTCTGGTCAATCTCAACCACCATGTCGACTTCGCCTTTATCCTTCATTGCCAATTTATAAGTACCATTAATTTCATTGAGTAATTTGTAGAAGCTGTTTCTCCTGGAGTCTAACGGTGCGTTGGTACTTTCAGGTTTCGATAAATCAAGTATGTCATTGGCAATAACCAGTAACGACTGACCCGAATTGATTAGAGTTTCTAAATGTTTTCTACTTTCAGTCCTGAGTTCTTCCTCGGCCAATATATCCGCCATGCCTAATATTCCGTGCAGCGGTGTTCTAATTTCATGGCTCATCTTTGCTAAAAACAAAGACTTTTCACGCAGCGATTTTTCAGCCAGCTCTTTTTCTAATTTTAAATCATCTTCGAACTCAGTTCTGTCAGACATGTCTTTTACCGAAGCGACGGTGTAATGGCCGAAGCTTGTTTCTAGTCCTGATAGCTGAACGGAAACCGGTATTTTCCTTCCGCTTTTTGTTAATGCAAATAACCCTCTGCTTACACTCAGCATTTCTCGATTGGTCGGATCATTAAAATAGGCTCTTATGTTTTTATCGTGATCTCCTGCATGGGGTCTGTCGATGATCCGGTTAGCGCTTACACCAACAATCTCTACATAGC